>Ga0210394_10001054_pt1 | contig 47633 bp, 36 predicted proteins | sample IncBWC12MmetaG_FD_160121 | JGI IMG/M metagenome (GOLD analysis project Ga0210394, IMG submission 160121) | Forest soil microbial communities from Barre Woods Harvard Forest LTER site, Petersham, Massachusetts, United States - Inc-BW-C-12-M | ecosystem: Environmental > Terrestrial > Soil >...
TCAACCCTAGCCCGAGCGAATTCGCCATCGGCGGCGCTTCCACCCGCGCCATCTCTTCCCAAAATAGCGACTGCTCCATCAACGTCGCGCCGCGCCCACCGTATTCTTTGGGCCAGGAGACCGCCGCCCATCCGCCTTCGTACAATTTCCGCTGCCAAGCGCGAAGATACGGGAACGATTCCTCCAGCGGTTTCTCGCGCCACTCGCCCCAATCCTTGGGAACGTTCGCTTCAAGCCAGCTTCTCAACTCGTCGCGGAATTTAGTCTCTTCAGGTGTGAGATTCAGATCCATTCAGCAATCCTTTCAAAAAGCGGCGGCAACACACGCCACCAAAAATCCGCAAACTATTTCGATACTTTCTGCGAGTCCGCAGCCGAAGCCTGCGGCCGAATCGTTTCGCTTCCCTGCCAATATTTCTTGCGCAATTCTTTCTTCAGAATCTTTCCAGTGCCCGTCTTCGGAAGCGACTCGAAGAATTCAATCGAACGCGGCGCCTTATAGTGCGCCACTCGCCCGCGGCAAAATTCGAGCAATTCCGCCTCCGTAACCTCCTGCCCCGGTTTCAACACCACCAGCGCCTTCGGCACCTCTCCCCACCTCTGATCCGGCACCGGAACCACCGCAAGTTCGTACACCGCAGGATGAGCCAGCAGCGCCTTTTCTATTTCCAGCGAGGAAATATTTTCGCCGCCGCTCACGATAATGTCTTTCTTCCGATCGACAACCAGCAGATAACCTTCCTCGTTAATCGTTGCCATATCCCCAGTGTGAAACCACCCGCCGCGCAAAGCCTCCCGACTCGCATTCGGATCGTTCCAGTAACCCTTCATCACTCCGTCGGTGCGCGCCACAATTTCACCAATCGCCACGCCGTCGTGCGCCACATCCACATCATTCGCATCCACCACTCGAATTTCCATCGCGGGCGCCGCATAGCCCGTCATCGCCTGTCCCGCGTAACGATCGGCTCCTTCCCACCGTAGCCAGGGCTTCATCGGCGAGATCGAAAGCATTGGCGAAGTTTCCGTCAGCCCGTAACCCGAAAAACAGGTGCACTTCAACTTCTCCTCCACCTCACGCACCAAAGTGGGCGATGACGCCGCGCCGCCAATCACCACGCGATTCAAAGTTGAAATGTCGTACTTGGGCCGCTCCGGGCAATTCACCAGCGCCGTCGCCATCGTCGGCACCAGGCTGCACGACTGCACTTTTTCCTGCTGAATCAAGCGGAATACTTCGCGCGTCTCAAATCGCTGAATCATCACGTGCGTTCCGCCCATCAGCGTCAGCGAGTGAGCCACGCCCCAGCCGTTCGCATGAAAGAGTGGAATCGTGTGCAGCTCAACGCTCTCGAGCGCCGTGTTAAACGCAAGAGCAACGCTCATCGCATGGAGATAGACATTCCGGTGCGTGAGCATCACGCCCTTAGGATTCGCGCTCGTCCCACTCGTGTAAAACAGCTCCGCCACAGAATCTTCATCCACCTGCATGAAGTCAGCCTGAGCCGGTTTCGCGCCAGCCAAAAGCTCGTCGTAATTCTTCCGCTCAAGCCAATCGGCCGTAGGCGCGCCCTCGAGCAAAACGAATTTCTCGATTCCCGGCACATCTTTCCGGAAAGCATTCGCTAGCTCGACGAACTCCCTACCCACGAACAGCACCTTCACGCCCGCATCCCGCAAAATAAACGCCAGCTCGTGCGGCGCCAGCCGGATATTCATTGGCAACAAAATCGCCCCCGCTTCCAGCACCCCGTAATACGCCTCGATCAAACGATGGCAATTCATGCTCAAAAACGCCACACGATCGCCCGGCGCAACACCCAAACTTTGCAATCCTCCCGCAAGCCTGCGCGCGCGGTCGGCAAATTGAGCGTAGGTCAGCCGCACGTCGCCGCAAACGATCCCGAGCTTGTTCGGAAATTGCTGCTCGGCGTATCTCAAAAAACGAATGGGAGTCAGTGGAATTTTCATGGCCCTGTCACACCACCTCTAAGCTGTCTGCCCTCCGTCAACCACCAGCACATCTCCCGTCACGTAATCCGAAGCGCTCGACGCCAGGTACACTGCAGCTCCCTTCAAATCATCGTCGCCACCAAAACGGTGCGCCGGAATCCGCTGCAGAAAATAATCCTTGTTCCGCTCGATCACCACTTGCGACATGTTCGTCGGAAACCAGCCCGGCGCTATCGCGTTCACCTGAATATTGTGCACGCCCCATTTACACGCCAAATCCTTCGTGAACGCAATCACCCCGCCCTTGCTTGCGTGGTAGCCGATCGCCTGGAATTCGGGCGGAGCGCCGCGAATCCCCGCCACCGACGCGATGTTGATGATTTTCCCCTTTCGCTGGCCAATCATCACTTTTCCCGCTGCCTGCGAAAACAGAAACGTACCGGTCAAATTCGTCTCCAGCACCTTGTTCCAATGTTCGAGCCGCATCTCCTCCACCGGCGCGCCCCATGAAGTCCCTGCGTTATTGATCAGCACGTCGACGCGTCCAAACTCCGCAACCGTTGCATCAACCACAGCTTTCACGCTAGCCGGATCTTTCACGTCGCAGCCGAGCGCTATGGATTTCACGCCCAGCTTCCGCAACTCCTCCGCCGCTGCTTCGCATCGTTCCTTTTTCCGCGCGCACAGCACCACACTCGCGCCCATCTCCGCCAGCCCCTGCGCCATCTGCCGCCCAAGCCCGACGGAACCTCCCGTAACAATCGCTACGCGCCCGTTGAGATTGAAGAGTTCCCTGGTATGCATTCAACATCCCGTGATATGCCGCGATCCGTCCTGCCCTGAAGCTGCTCGCCGAAAATTTCACTGAGGCAGCGAATCTGAACTTATTCACAGCGAAAAAAGCGACGCCCGCCGCCCAGCAGGCGTCGCCTTCGATCCGTCTGTTGCTCGTACAACGTTCCCGAGGCTAGTGCTGCAGGAAAAACGCGAACGGACAACCGCGATTCGAGCCCTTCGGGCATATCGCAGCCAAAGAGTCGAATGGACGCGGATAAGGTCCCGAAATGAAATCAATAAAAGCCGGCGCCGTCGGAACGATCTGACCGTTCGCAGCAAAAATGTTGAGTTGAGGGCCCAGCGCCGTTGCCTCGCCGTTCAACACGTTCGCCTCCACGGTCGGCCAGCGTCCGGTCTCCACCCTCGTCAACAAAGTTCCCACAGCCGCAATCGTCTCCGCCGGCGTAAAGGCGCAGTGCCCTGCGCGCGAAATGAAAGTCTGCCGCAGGAAATTGCCGTTGCCCGCAAGATCCACGATCGTCCGGTAGGCCGTTTCATTTTCATTTATGACGAGGCCGTCTCCCGTAGTATGCATCGTCAACACCGGAATATTGATCTCGCCGTTGAAAATGATGTTTTGTTCCAGGTATTGCACTGCGCTTGGATTCGCCTTGATTCGCGCTGCTCGGTTCAGCGTCTCAATATCTTCAAACAGGCTGAGTCCCGCCTCCTGGTACAGCGCCCAAACTTCATTCAGGTTAGGCGATAGCAATAGTTGAATTCCGTAGTCAATGTCGTTGTTCCAGGAGACGTTTCCGCCGGCTCGGAATTCGAGTTCGGCTCGAAACGCAAATACGAAAGGAAAATCAACTTCCGAATCCCACAGGAATTGGTTTTGCTCTTGCGAAGCGAAATCATTCCGTGCCGGCTCGGGCGAAAGCGGAGTAAACCAGCCGGGAGTATCGCCGAAAGCAGACGCAAGGGCTATTCGTGCTCGCCCTTGAGGGGTGGCTTGCGCCGCGGCGAGAATTTCCTCGGATAGATTCAAATTTGCGGTGGGATTCGTGATGTTTACAAGCTGCAATGGGCTGTTCGGCGCAAGGAGGGTCTTAAAAGCAAATTCTGCATCAAGCGCCGCGTTCCAGGTCGCCACGCCGCCGGCCAGTACGCCGCACATCGGTTGCGCCGCCGTAAAGCGTCCTGGATTATTTTGGACCAGGCCCGCAGTGATGATCCCGCCGAGAGAATGTCCCCAGGCAATTGTCTGCTTGGGCTTGCCAAAATCCGCGTCGAACAAATCCAGCACCTGAATCTGATCCACCAGAGCTTCCTGAATCGCCCAGCCAGTGTGAGCATAGGAGGAGCCGGCAAGAGCAAACCCGTTCGCCAGAAGAAAAGCGCCCGTAGCCGGATCGCCAACGTTTTGCGCCGGATTCGCGCTGCCCGGAACCACATAGCCGTGGCTATACAGAAAGAGCGTACCGTTCCAGTTCGAAGGCACCTGGATCAGGTATGTCGCTCCGTCAGCGAGCGCCCCCGTCTTCGTGGTAAGGCTTATTTGTGCGTTTGCTGTGGTCGTTACCGAAAACAAGAGCACCGCGGAAAATAACGCAACGAAGACCCCATTCTTCACTGCTTGCCACATCGGACACTCTCCTTCCTATAGAACGGGCACGAAATTTCGTTTGCCTCAGCCGTGCCGTTTCGCTGCGGAAATTGAATTCTTCGCCTAAAGCGGAGCCTCCCTCAAGATTTAGAAATCGAACCGGACGCCCAGCTGAATTTCGCGCTTCGGAAATGCCGAGGTGAACGAAAGCGGCGTACTCGGTGTGACTACGCTTCCATCCGCGAGAACTTTGCCTGGACGAATGCCGTGCACATTGAATGTGGTGTTACCCCCTCCACCGACATCCGCAGGAAGGCCGAAGAGCGGGCTCACTTCGTTATTCACGCTGGCGAAGTTCGTATGGTTGGCGATGTTGAATCCTTCCGCGGTCAGTCTCATGGAAACTCTTTCGCCCAGCTTGTGCGTCCAGCTCAAGCGCATATCGAAGTCTACGAAACTAGGACCGAGACCCGTGTCGCGGTTCGCGCCGATCGGCCGCTCGTTCGTGGTGTGATTGTTGCCGTTCACTTCCGTTCCAGCCAGCAAGTTGAAGGGATGCCCGCTGTGATAGCTGAAAATCGGAGACAGTTGGAAACCGGCGAGAATCGGATTCTTCCAGGGGCTGTCAAAAACTCCGGCGACTACCACCTTGTGCCTTTCGTCAAATTCCGATAGCGATCGATCCAGGCCCAGATTCGTTGGATCCTGCGGGCCGTAATCGGTGTTGTAGTCGGTGGACGTATCGAATCCCTTGCTGAAGGTGTAATTGCCAAACAGCGTGAAGTTATTGCTGAACCGTTTCTTCGCTTCCAGAATCAGCCCTTCATAGAGCGCCGACGCTGCGGAAGTGTACTGGTTATTCTGAGCAACCAGAGGATTCACGAAGCACGGCGACACTGGCTGCCCGAAACCATTCAGCGTGATTGCACACGGATAGACGCCGCCCGCGCCGGGTCCGGAAATCTGCAAACCGGCAGCCGGGTCCGTGAGCGCACTGGTGTTCCAGTTTCGATAGGAGACAACTTGCCCATTCGCTAAGGCGATCGTGCTCTCTGGCGCCGGGGTCAGGTTCGTATCAATCGCTACCGGCAATCGAAGCGTGTGCGAATAGATGCCGCTCGCGCCGACCGTGAACCCCGCCGAAATCTGGCGCTCGATTCCGAGCGAAGCCTGTTGCGAATACGGCGGCTTGTAGTTGGGCGGGTTGCTGAAAACTGCCTGGAGAGGCGCCAGTTGCCCGCTATTGGCTGGAATGATCCCGAATGGCTCAACGTCGGCCGGCGTGATGCAGGCATTCTGACCGGGCGCCGGCGCCGTGCACGCAATCAGGTTCGTCCCCGACGGGTTACCAGCAGGATTGAACAGTCCCTGGAAAAGCGTCGCCGAATTCGCGATCGGCAGCGGCGCATTCGATGCGATCGTATCCGCGTAAATGGAAATATAGCGCGTGCATGGGCTCGTGCTGGCAGGGTTGGCGGGGAAAATCGGAAACCCGGGGAAACCCAAACCGCAGGTATTGATCAGATTGTTCACCTGATCGGGCACCTGACTCTTATTCTTCTGGTTCTCGACGGTCGTGTGGTTCTTGTTCAGCACGCCAAGGCTCAAATCCACTTGGTTGATCTGCGCGTCGACCGGACCATAGAAGATTCCATAACCGCCGCGTATTACGGTCTTGTGATCCTTGAACGGATCCCACGCGAAGGAAATGCGCGGACCCACATCTCCCTTGTACGTGTTGAGCGGGTTGAACTGCGAATCGATCTCCCAGCGCACTCCGATATTGAGCGTAAAGTTCGGGAACAGCTTCCACGAGTCCTGAATGTAGAGGCCCGTAAGCGGCCGTGTGTACGCGGGATAGTCCGGGTTGCCAAACGCTTGCTGATAGAGGACCGGCTGCGCCAAGGAAGCTGCCTGCAGCGAATTGATCGACGCCCCCTGAGTGGCGAGACCGCAAGGGTTCTCGGACGCTGGGAGAAAGCAAGGGCTCAGTGCCACTCCAGGCAAGGGGCCGAACACGAATCGTCCGGGCAAAAATGTATGCGATTCCGTGTGGTTCCCTCGCAGAATCTCGTCCACGCCGAATTGAATCGTGTGATTTCCGCGAACCATCGTCACGTTGTCCGCAAACTCCCAGCGCCTCAGGATCGTCAGGTTCGGCAGGAAGATGTTCGTGCCCAGGTTGTTCGCGAAGCCCGGAATCTGGAGACCCACCGACGCCGGCGTGTTAGGAATCACGTTGAAACTGTCGTAGTTAAATTGAACGCGCAGCTCATTCTGCGTTCGCGAGTCGAAGGTATGGAACCAGGAACCTTGCAAATTGTTATCGTAATTGTGAATCGAGCTGCCGGCCGAGAAACCTGTCAGCGATTGCACGTCCGGATTCTCGATCAGGTTGTGCGCGAAGCGGTAACTCAAGCTGACGTGGTTGGCTTCATCGAAAATGTGGTCGACGCGGCCCGAAAACAGGTAATCATTCGTGTTGTAGTTGAAGAGGCCGCCGTTGTCGATAAGCTGATTAATCAAAAAATCGTTCAGCATCGCCTGGCCAGTGCTTCGGAACGGAGGATTAGGATTCGGGTCGACCGTCAATATCGTGCTGAGGGCAAACGCGCACGTTTGGGCTGGTAGCGCAGTCGGCGGATTGGTAAGACACGGTACCACCGGATTGCCTGGCAGCGCGGCGAGGGCGCCGATAACACTGTTCTGAGGTGTGGTTGTCCGAAAAATATTTGTGTCCGTGAGCAGCGGAACCGCATTTTCCGAATCCTGGCGCAGCCCTTCAAACGCCAGGAATCCAAATGTTTTGTCTTTCTGGATCGGAAAGCCGGCGTTGACGCCGAACTGGTATCGCTGCAGAGAGTTCTTTACCGGTGAGCCTACTGAATCGACCGGATTCGAAGAATCAAACGTTTGTCCCGGCTGGAGCGCCTGGCTGAAAGCAAACGGATCGCGCGCATCCAAAGCATCATTGCGGAAGAATCCGAACGCGCTGCCATGAATGTCGTTCGTCCCGGACTTCGAAACGATGTTGATCGACGCCCCGCTGGCTGCACCCAAATCAGCCTGGTAGTTGCTCCGATTGATTTGGAATTCTTGCACCGCGTCCTGGCTCAACGTCGGCCTCACGCCTCCCGCGTCGTCGCTCGCCTCGCCGCCGTCCACCGTGATGCTATTCCCGCGGCCATTGCTTCCGTAAAACGAAAGCCCGCTCTGCGGTGTCTGCTTCACGCGGAAATCCTGGTCGTCGGCCAATCGTGTGGAATCGGCTACGCCGGGCACTAACAACGTAAAAGTCAGATAATCGCGACGGTCGATCGGCAAATCTTCGATGTACCGCTGCACGATCGTGTCTGCCTGGCTCCCGCGTTGCACTTCCACCACCGGCGGCGCCGCGTTCACTTCGACGATTGCCTTGGAAGTTGCAATCGTGAGATGAAAGTCAAGAACGGCGATGCTACCCACGCTCACCGTCAGTCCCTTCTGCTGAAGCGCTTCAAAGCCCGACGCCTTGACGGTCACGTCATAGGTCGTCGGAGGCAAACTGGTCAGGCGGTAGAAGCCGTTCGCATCCGTCTCGGTCGAGCGCTGCACGCCGCGGTCGGCTTCGACGGCGACGACCAGCGCTTTCGGAACCACTGCGCCGGTTGGATCTGTCACCGTCCCGTTGATCGTTCCCGATGCGCCCACCCCTTGCGCCCGTGCCCCTGGTGCCGCAACCAGCACGCACACCAGACACGCGATCAGTCCGGCTAGAAATGCTGACTTCATAAATCCTCCTCGTGAGGCCAAAGCATCGCCTGGCTGCCTGTGAAGTCGCACTACGCCCACGCTTCTATCGAGCCGAAATTCGTCGGAACCACCCGCCATCCGTCCACCCGTTCCACCCATCCAAAATTATGATAGGGAATATTACATTTTAGTGACTAACGTCAAGCCGAATTAATCGCGGACCCTAAGATTTTTGGCGAAGTGTTCCTGAGGAAGAGGACAGAAGGCGAAGCAGGGGAGAAGCCTAGCCGGGGAAGGTCAAAACAATTCGGCCTGAGACCTGCCCCTTGCGCAGGAGCTCCAGGGCCTCATTGGCGTATTCCAGCGGCTTCGAGACGATGTCACAATGAAGCTTCCCCGCCGCGGCCATCGCCAGCACGCCGCGAAGGTCTTCACGAGTGCCCACGGAGGAAGCCTTGATTCGCACCTCCCGGGCGGCCATCATAATCGGCGGAAAACAAACGTTTTCCGCGGGCAATCCCACCGCCAGCAGGGTGCCCGTCGGCCGCACGCAGTTGAACGCAGCGTCATAAGCCACCTTGGCCGCCGAGCAGACGAGCGCGACGTGTGCGCCGCCGGCCTTGCGAATCTCCTTCACCGCATCTCCGCTGGAATTGTTGAGCGCTTTCGACGCTCCGAGAGACTTCGCGCGCCCCAACTTTTCATCCGAGATGTCCACCGCCGTCACTTCGGCGCCGAACTCGCGCCCGATCTGCACGGCCAGATGGCCCAGCCCGCCGAGGCCAAACACCGCGAGACGTTGCCCGCGAGAAATGCCCGATTGTTTCAGCGCGCGATACACCGTCACTCCGGCGCAGAAGAGCGGCGCCGCTTCGGCAGGCGACAGCCCGTCGGGAATCTTCAGCGCGTGGCTCGCGGGTGCTTTGAAATATTCCGAGTAGCCACCGTCCACCGTCACGCCCGTGATTTTCTGCTTGCTACAAAGATTCTCATTCCCTTCTTTGCAGAACTCGCATTCGCCGCACGTCCAGTAAACCCACGGAACTCCGACGCGGTCGCCAATCTCCAAATCTCGAACGTTCGCGCCCTTCTCCGCCACGCGCCCCGCGATTTCATGCCCGAGGACCAGCGGGCGCTTCACGATTTTGGCGAACTGCGGCCAGTCGCCATCCGCAACATGCACATCGGAATGACAAACCCCGCAGGCCTCGACTCGAATCAAAACTTCGTCCGCGCCCGGCGTGGGACGCTCGATGTCTTCCAATATAAGAGGTTGTTTGAAATCGTGGAGGACGGCGGCTCGCATTCGCATCCGTTCGGTATGGCTGGATCGAGGTTGGCTGGTAATTTTTCGCGCGTCGACGCGAAGCTTAGGTCGTCACTCCGCGCAGAAAAAAATCCACCGCGTTGCGAACGCGTCCCACCAGCTTGTCGGGACCGGCCGGTCCCGCCACCCAGTTTCGCACCACCGTGTTGTAAAGCGCTTCCATGAACTCGGCGAGGTGATCGACGGGAAAAGCGCGCGTGATCTCTTCGCGCTTCTGTCCCTGTTCCAGAATTTCCTGCAGCAGGCTCACCGCGATTTTTTCCTGTCCGCGCATCTGCGGCGACCGCACCGGATCCATCGCTCCGGAAAGCACCACCGCCTGCCAGAGCCAGCGATTCGCTTCCACCTCGTGCGCAAATTCGTTGTAGAGACGCCGCAAGCGATCCGCCGTGCTCGCGTCGCTGGAAAGTTCCATCTTCAGTTTTTCGGTAATACAGGAATAGCCGCGATGGCCCACTTCGTAGAGCACAGCGTCCTTGGTGGGGAAGTAGCGGAAGAAAGTCGGTTGGCTGATCTCGAGAACCTGCACAACATCTTCGACGCGCGTATTTTCGTAACCCTTGGCGCGGAAGAGCCGCAACGCGGTGTCAATAATTTCCTGGCGCAGCCGCGCTTTCTTTCTCTCGCGAAGCCCCAGCTCCGCTTCAATGCCGAGAGCACCGGCTCGGCGCGCCGATCGTTTTGCTCCGCGCTGGGCTAGGCTCCGAGCTGCAGCAGGCGCTGCACCCCTGACTTTGGCGTTGGCCATAACTAATTTTCTCCGAGTATCGCGCTTGGGCTGTTCGCAACCATCTTACACAGCTGAAAGTGAGAGTCACCATAACATAATAGCGACTTAACTTTCACTGGAGTCCTTCGAATGGCGTCGATTATCGTTTTCAGCCTTCCAGCGAGGATGTTTGTCTCATTCTCGAACGTTAGATTCCGGCGTGCCAAAAGAGATTCCCAGGCACAAAAACGCGATCCACGCCGCAGGACGCAAAAGCCGCGTTTATTTGCGATTAGAAATTTGTACTTCATTGATTTTGCGATGTTTAGGAAGAATTCTAATTCCAGATTTGCGATTAGAAATTCGGGAGGCGTTGGTTCCTGCCAGTTTCGAGCTGGAGCGGGAAATCTAGAAGGGAAAACAGCGATTTTGTCCCGATTAGAAATGCGGGCGGGGCTTTGTTTTGTTACGGTTGCGGGAAATTCTAATCGCGGTGTAACGATTAGAAACCCGTGATTGCTAACTGAGCGGTGAATCGTGAAAGGCGAACTGTAGCCGAGCCTCGACAGAGTTTTGGGGGTGGGGGCGACGAAAAGGGCCGAGCCTTGCGGCGGGCGTTTCGCTGCGAGCGAGCACGCCGATCGAATTGGATCGCAGGCGGCTCGCTTTCGAGCTGCGATTCGAAACTCGAATTTTCTCTCGTAGTACATGATCGACGGTAGCACGAAGCGCGGGAAAATCTTAGTGGTCAGAAGTGCAGGCCACAGACAGTTAGTTCTAGAACTGTACTTGCCGTCTCATTTCTCTCGTGTCTAGTCCTTTCGACGCTAGAATAAACATCACAACCATGGATCGCATGTATTCTCTGAAAAAGACGCGGAGCGATTGGAGATGGCTGACGGCGCTCGGGATCCTTTGTTTCTGGCCGCTTGCGGCGTTCGCAGCGGCGGCGGCCCAACTCAAGCAGGACACGATCCAGGCTTTCGAGCAGTACGTGAAGGTAACGGAGGAAGAGAGAGCAGCAAAGAGGCGTAAGTACGGCACATTTCTCTGGATCGACAGCCAGGAGGATGCGCTCCGCCGGAAATTCCACGAAAGATTAGCGCGCGGCGAGGTTGTAACGAAACGCCTGGAAACGCGCGACGACAACCGGCCCATCCCGGTACCCCACGGCCTGGTGCATCACTGGGTGGGAACGATCTTCATTCCGGGCGCCACCTTGGCGCAGACAATGGCCTTGATGGAAAACTATCCGAGCTATCCGCAACTTTTCAGTTTCGGTGTGCAGCGATCCAAAGTGCTGAGCCGGGAGAAGGAGAACTTCCAGGCCCAGTTGCGCATGTTCCGCGAAGCGAGGTCACCCGTTTTCTACAATGTGGATCTTGACGATCGTTACACGCGCCCGGATTCGAGCCATGGGTACCGGCGCTTTCGCTCCACCCGGATTGCCGAATTGGCTGACGTAGGCAAGCCCACAGAACATGAATTGCCAGTCGGTAACGATCGCGGATTGCTTTGGAGGCTGGATATGGACTGGAGCTGCGAGGAAGAAAATGGTGGCGTCTTCCTGCAAATCGAATTAATCGCGCTAAGCCGCGGCGTTCCCGCCATCATCGCGTGGCTGGCGAGTGCTTACATCCAAGGCATTCCGCAGGAGTACCTGCAAAAGGTGCTTCAAGCGATGCGCTCTGGTGCGGCAGCACAGGCTGTGCCCCCTGCCACGCTCTCTCCTGCTCCAAGACCGTCGTAGCAATGCCCTGGAAGTGTACTTGAGGGTGAATAAGCGATACGGATGAGAGCGCAATTCTCGTGCGATGTGCCTGCGCTCGTCGTCCTGTACATGCATCAGGTTTTGTGAGAGAGCCCGTACGGTTTCCGACTGGCGCAGAACTTCAGAGTTTCGGTCCTCCAGTTGTTTGGTTCTCTCTCGCACCTCAGACTCAAGTGTTTCGGCGAGCTTGCGAATGGCCTCCTCGGCCTCTTTACGCAGCTGCGACATTTGCAAGTGTGTCTGCACCCGAGCAACCAGTTCGCGCGCGCTGATGGCCCCGAACCTCATCTTTACGCTTCATCTTTCTTCATCTTTACGCTTCCCAGAACTTCGTTTGTGCAGGTATCGTAGGTCGAGTCGCGCTCCTCGCGAAAGGAGAACGGGATGCGTTTTCAAAGACGCGAATTGCTTCGAACTCTGTCATTCGCTTTCGGGTCGAGCTTCCTCTTGGGACGGAACCAACTCGGCATCGCTGCGCAGGCAGCCACACAGCCAAAGGTTTCCTCGCCCTCTGCGGGAGCCGCTGTTCATGATGGGATCACGGGAGGAACGGAAATGGAAAAGGTGACGGGAATCGGAGGATTCTTCTTTCGAGCCAAGGATCCGAAAGCTTTGGCGCTTTGGTATCAGCAGCACCTGGGGATTTTGACGGTACCAACCAGCGACGGGGAAACCTCGTGGCAGCAAGAGGCAGGAGCGACCGCTTTCACTCCCTTCCCTGAGACGAGCAAATATTTCGGGGATGCCACCAAAGCTTGGATGCTGAACTTTCGAGTGCGGGATCTCGACAAAATGGCGGCCCAGCTGCAAGCTGCGGGAATCGCGGTGAAGATTGACCCGGAGTCTTATCCCTACGGCCGGTTCGGTCGCCTGCATGACCCCGAGGGCAATCCGATCGAATTGTGGCAACCTGCAAAGCCGGCCGCCCCGCAGTAGGTTGCTAAACAGTGCAGCACTGTTTCTAGACTTCTCCCGAAGTTACGGACTAGTTGGAAGTAATCATTCGGGCTGAATTCAGCTATTTGCTCGAAGGAGCGCGCCTTTGCGGGTGTACCGTTTCTTGACACTCGAGCGGCTTTCTCTGTTCGCCGCCATCGCCGGAATTCTGGCGGTGCTACCACTGCTAGCAGGGCGCCCTTCGGACGAGCCTGTAACTGTGCTCACGTGGCACGGGCATCGCATGTTCGAAGATTTCAGCGCGCGCTCGGAGGTCAGTCCGGATGGGGAATGGGTGTTGCGCACATTTGTGGATGGGAACCAGACGCTCCTGCACGTACCGTCGGGAAGCCCAGATAGCGCAGCGCTACAAGGAGGTTTGCAGGACTTCGAGCACGCTGCCTGGTGCGGTTCGCAGCTTTTGCGGCTGGGCAAAAATGAAGGCAAGCGCGGCTGGTTCCTGCAAAGCGGTGGTGGTTTCGCTGCGCTTTCAATTCCTCCGGAGGCCACCCCCGTCTGCAGCGCGACGGACGATCACCTTGCGCATTTCACTTCCTTTCCGGCGCGCCGCGAATTGCCGCCGCCCAAGGACATCTACGTCGGCACACAAGCTGCGCAGAGCCGAGTGGAGATCGGCGGAGCTGTTCTTGCTGCCAGATTTTCTCCGGATGCCAAGCATGTCTACGTGCTATCGCGGCAGGAAAGCGGCGCTTCCACGCTTTCGTCTGTCGATATTTCTACTCTGCGAGTGACGCAACTGGCCCGCGATCTGGACGCGTGGCCCTTTCCTGGGCCAGAGCTCGCAGTCTCTTCCGATGGCAAATCCCTCATCCTTCCGCTGGCCACGCTGAAAGCGCCGGATGATGCGCGTCGCCAGGCTACGCATGCGAAGGAGCGATGGCTGAAGCTCTATCGCTTTGATCTCGCCACCCGCCAATTTTCTCTCCTCGTTGCGGCAGCGGATTCGGATCAAACGGATCCTGCCGTCGTCAAAGACAATCTTTATTGGGTGAGTAGCCGCAATCGAAAAGCTGTGGTGGTTTTTCCTTCGAGCGGCGGTGCCGTGCACACAGTTGTCGGGGGAGGCGACGCGTATCTTCCCACCTGGTCCCGCGACGGCAAGCGGATCGCGTTTGTGGAGGGCGAATACCGGCTGGCGGACTGGGCCCTTTCACAGGATGTGTGGATCGTTCCAGTGAACGACGAGATTCTTCCGACCGCCGAAGCAAAGCCGTTTGTCGTCGGCAACCACGAAGACTTCCCCGTGGAATGGTCGCCGGACGGGCGCTGGATCGCGTGGCACTCGCATCGCGACCCGCAACGAAATGCTCCGTATTACGACGAGCCTGGAGCGACGGATGACATCTGGGTACGCCGAGCGGAAGACTTGCATGCACCGGAGATCAAAGCAACGCGCAATCTTTGGGAAACGGGTTGGGCGTACTGGTCTCCCGACGGAACGGAATTGATCTACACGACGTGGGATCGCAACGGGGAACCCGGCGTCTATCAGGTTCGCGTCACGGCAATTAATACCTCTACCGGCCAGCCGATTCAGGAGCGGAATTTCCCGATGCCGAAGCAGGTCGTGAGTCCGGAAATCGCCGTGTGGTCGCCGTCGGGAAACGAGATCGCCGTCGAAGATGCCGTTGGTCCGGCGAACCGCGTGCTTTGGGTAGTTTCCAGGGATGGCGCGCGCATCGAAAAGATTCTTTCCTACGCTTCGGAAACGTACGGAGGAATTGACTGGTCGCCAGATGGAAAGACGCTCTACTACAGCGGATTGGAAAACGACACGATGAAGATTTTTGCTGTTTCGCGAACGGGAGGATCGAGCAAGAGAATCAGTGCAGGCCCCGGAAATTATCTTAATCCGAGAGTTTCTCCGGACGGGCGATGGATAGCATGCTCCGAAATCGAGACGGTGCAATATCTCCAGCGCCGTGCGACGCGCTGAGCGCTCGCCAATCGCCCGTTGGAAATTTAGCGGCCTACAGGATTTCAAGTTGAAGCATCAGGGATACACCTGATAACCGTGTGCACATTCCTACAGTAAACCAGGTACAACACGCAGATTTTGAGGTGTGCCAGCCGAAGGAGAGGTGAAAAATTATGAAAATCGTAGTGATCGGTGGGACTGGACTGATCGGGTCAAAGCTCGTTCCCAAATTGCGCGAGCACGGACACGAGGCGGTAGCAGCATCACCAAATACCGGCGTCAATACAATCACCGGTGAGGGTCTGGCCGAAGCGCTGAAGGGCGCGTCAGTGGTGGTCGACGTGTCGAATTCTCCATCGTGGGAAGACGCGGCTGTGATGAAATTCTTCGAGACCTCAACTCGCAACCTCCTCACAAATGAAACCGCCGCAGGAGTGGGCCATCACGTTGCGCTGTCCGTGGTGGGGACTGACCGTATGCTCACCAGCGGATACTTCCGAGCAAAAATCGCTCAGGAGAAGTTGATCAAAGGCTCGTCGATTCCTTACTCAATTGTGCACGCGACACAGTTCTTCGAATTCATCAAGGGCATCGCGGACGTTTCCACGGTGGATAACAAGGTCCGTTTGCCACATGTGCTTTTCCAGCCGATGGCGGCCGACGATGTCGCCAGTGAAGTGGGAAAGATAGCGACGGGAGCACCTGTGAATGGCGTTGTTGAAGTAGGCGGGCCCGAAAAGTTTCGGCTCGACGATCTCGTCCGGCAAGCCCTGGCCGCATGGAAGGATCCGCGCGAGGTGGTCGCTGATCCAAACGCGACCTACTACGGCGTGGAGGTGAGCGAGCGCACGCTTATTCCCGACGATGGCGCCCAACTTGGCCAAACGCGTTTCGCGGACTGGCTTAAACAGCCGGGAGCGAAAACGGTGGCGGCTGCGCACTAGTCGCAACAAAAATCTTAGCGAGGTTTGTCTATGACGATTGCAAAATTTGTCTTGGCGCTGGTTTGTCTGATACCTCTCACGCTGGGACCCGAAGAGGCCAAGGTAACTCCGCTCTTCTCGAAAGACCTGCCCGACTTTCCCGGCAAGGAAGGTGTGATGATCACGGTGGAGTACCCGCCGGGTTCTTCGGATCCTATACATCGCCACAACGCAGATGCGTTTGTCTATGTCCTTGAGGGCTCCATCGTGATGCAGCTGCGGGGAGGAAAAGAAGTGACGCTGACACCCGGCCAGACCTTCTACGAAGGTCCCGATGATGTTCACGTCGTCGGGAGGAATGCAAGCCAAACCAAACCGGCCAAATTTGTGGTGTTCCTGGTGAAGGACAAAGGCGCTCCGATCCTTGTGCCAACAAAGTGACCGATGAATCGCGACACGAAGTGGCTGCAGCTGCACATCAGAGCGTTCTGCAACCGAATAGCGTGGATTGACGTGGAGGTCGGATGATAGAGCTCCAATCTGGTGATCGAATTGAAGTGTTCTACGAAGACGACCCTGCCACTACGATTCGCGCGACAGTCGCCCGTTGTTTGAGCGATCGGGAGGAAGGAATGGGGGTCGAGGTGGAAGATTATTGCGCTTGTTGGATCGAGATCGCCGTGGATGAGCCGAACGAAATGGACGCCAAACTGGTTGTGTTGCTTGGCACGGATTTCCAGTATCGCCTAGACGGCCGCCGGGTAACTCTTCGTAAGAGGCAGGACTAAGTAGGCCCAAACGGAAGCCCGGGCACTGTTCCTATCCGCATCCGCTATGGCTGCAAAAGCCTTGACTGCTGCAGACCGCCCGCCTAACATGCGCTTCCCAAATTGATTTCCCACAAAGATTTCCCGGAGGATTTAATGCCGCGCTGCCTGCGCTTGCTCGCTGTGGAGTTAATTCTGCTTGCGGCGCCGCTTGCTGCGCTGGCTGGTCCGCCGAAGCCGCTGGTTTTCGAGATTTCTTACTCGAAGGAGCTGTCGGCATCGCCCATGGACGGGCACATCCTGCTAATAATTTCGAAAGGCGATATGCCCATCGCAACAGGCTTCGGAGTGCAGGAAGGGCTCGAATCGCAGCAGGCGTTTGGAGTGGATGTGGACGCGTGGCAGCCGGGCACTGCGGTGCGCGTCGATTCCTCCACGCTTGGCTATCCGCTCGAGAGCCTGCGCGAACTGGTCCCCGGCGAATACTCAGTGCGGGCCGTGCTCAATGTTTACGAAACTTTTCACCTGGGCAACGGCAAGGTGGTGAAGCTTCCGCCGGACAAGGGCGAAGGCCAGCACTGGCAGACGAAGCCCGGAAATTTCCTGAGCGCGCCGCAAAAAATGCATCTCGATCCCGAAGCATCAGGCACGATTCGCATCACCCTCGACCATAAGATTCCTGCGCTCGAAGAAGAACTGGCCGAAGTGGACTCGGTGCTCGACTGGCGTCCGATCGCGCACCCGGCGAGCGTGGAGGACAACAAGTGGGAGAAGCACGTCCACATGCGCAGCGAGCTGCTCTCAAAATTCTGGGGGCGTCCGACCGAAATCAGCGCAGTGGTATTGGTGCCAGACGGCTGGGACGAGCACCCGGACGCGCGTTATCCGGTTCTGATTTCCGAGGATCATTACCATCGCCATTTTTTCCCCGGCTTTCGCACCACGCCTCCCGAGGCGGAGCGCCAGAACGCCGTACAAAAGTCGGGCGCGAATGCCGTTCAGGATTGGGTGCCGGGACAAGAGAGAGAACGGCAACTGCAGGAATCGGGATGGAGATTTTTTCAGGATTGGACGAGCGGGCGGCTCCCGCGCGTGCTGATCGTGATGCCGCAGCACGCGAATCCGTATTTCGATGATTCCTATGCGGTGAACTCAGAAAACCTCGGTCCTTATGGCGACGCGATCATGCATGAACTATTGCCCATGATCGAAAAGAAATTCCACGGACTCGGGCAGGGCTGGGCGCGGACTGTCTACGGCGGCTCGACGGGCGGTTGGGAAACGCTCGCGGAGCAGGTGTTTTATCCAGACGAGATCAATGGCGCGTGGGCCGGCTGCCCGGATCCGATCGATTTCCGGGCGTACGGGCCTGTGAACATCTACGAAGACAAGAATGCATATTTCCGCGAAGGCCCTTTTATGAAGGTGCCATTGCCGGAAAAGCGCAAGACCAACGGGATCATTGATACCACGATGGAGATGGAGAATCGCCATGAGTTGGTGCTTGGGACTCGCGGCCGTTCCGGTGAACAGTGGGACATCTGGCAAGCGGTGTTCGGTCCGATGGGCGACGACGGCTATCCCAAAGCGATCTGGGACAAGCGCACCGGCGAAATCGATAAGTCCGTGGCTGACTACTGGCGCGAGCACTCCGACCTGACCTACATCATGAAACGCGACTGGGCCACGCTGGGACCGAAGCTCACGGGCAAATTGAATTTTGCGGTGGGTGACATGGACACCTGGTACCTGAACAATGCGGTGCACCTGGCCGAATCGGTTCTCACTGACCCGAAGCTATTTCCTCCGGCGAACGCAACATTCAAGTACGGCCCGCTTCAGCCGCACTGCTATCAAGGAGTCGCACTCAACGCGCCGGCCATCGAGCGATCAAACGAATTGCAAATGCGCATCGGCGAAATGGTGAAGCACATTGAAGACACAGCGCCCGCCGGCGCCGACCTCAAAAGCTGGAAGTACTGATTCAACTTGTTGCAACCACAAAGCTACAGACCCATCCAATAGGTACAATATCGGGGCGACTGGCAGCAGCTCACCTGCTGCGGAAAATCATGAGGCATTGTTGATGAAGCGTAGATTCTGGCGGATATGTGTGCTGGCTTCCATGCTGACGGTTTCGGCGGTCGCCGGTTTCGCGCAGGACGTGAAGACTTTGCCGGTTCCCGACGAGCGCTACAAGCTGGATGTTTTGTTGGTGGTGGCGCATCCGGATGACGAAGCCGCGGCCACAGCTTATCTCGCGAAGGCCATGGATGAGGGCAAGCGCGCAGGCGTGGCGTATGGAACGCGTGGAAGCAGCGGCGCCAATGAAGCCGGAACAGAACAGGCCGCGGCGCTCGGCGACATTCGCGAGGTGGAAGCGCGACGAGCGCTTGCGAAGCTGGGCATTTCAGACGTCTGGTTCATCGGCGGCCGCGACACCGCGTCGCAAGACGTGCTGCAGTCACTTTCCAGCTGGGATCACGGTGAAGTGCTCGAACAGATGGTGCGAATCGTTCGATTGACGCGGCCCGAGGTGATTCTCACTTTCTTGCCGGGAACCTTCATAGGGGAGGACCACGGCGATCATCAAGCGGCGGGAGTGCTGGCGACGGAAGCGTTTGACCTGGCCGGCGATCCGCTGGTGTTTCCCGAGCAGGTGACCGGGCCGATGCGGCGGCTCGAGCCCTATTTTGATAATTTGCGCCCGTGGCAGCCGAAAAAGATCTACTACTTTGCGGACGCGGCGCGCGAAGACATTTTCAAAGGGAAGGGACCAAGCATTTCGCTTACGGATATTTCGAAATCCACCAAACAGCCCTATTGGCGTATGGCGCTCGGATCGTTCCTGTCGCACGAGACGCAAGCGAAAGCCTACATCGATTCGTTCGCGAAAATGGATGAGGCCGAGATCGAGAAGAAGGCAACTTCCAACGGGTGGGCGCAGCCGCTCGATTTCGTGCTGGGAAAATCGCTGGTTGGCGGCAGCGTGACAGGCGATATTTTCGAAGGCATCACACCCGGGGCAATTGCTTTCCGGCGAACACAAGTTGCGCCGGCACCGGAGCTTCCTGATGTCGCAATCGAGCTGGCTGGGCCGTGGGGATTCTACTCAGAATTCCGCCGCGCGCACGGCCTCGAAAATCTGCCGCATCCCGAGCCTCCGGAAATTGCGCTTCAAGAGGGGACCACGCTGGTGATCCCTCTCTGGTTGCGCAATGAAACCGCTTCGGCCCAGGAAATCGCGCTGGCTGTGGATTTGCCCGCCGGATGGAAGGTTGAAAGCGGCAACGGGAAATTTCTTGTAGCCGCGCAACAAGTGGCAGCTTTGCGCGTCGAGATCAGCTTGCCGGCATTGAACGATGCCAGGGCAACAAAACAAGACGCGCAGGAAGTCACCGTTCACGGCTCGTCGAACGGAAAATCCATCGGAACCGTCAAGCTGCGCGTAGAGTTGCGGAAGAGAGCGCTGCCCGAGTAGATTTCTCGAGTAGAGCGCCACGTAGAGCCCAAGCCGAGCAGCGCTCGAAATGTGAGACTATAGCGGCGCCGAAATCGGCAAGCGTCAGGGTTGAATCTGCGAGCGAGGGTGCGAGTGGCCGAAAAGCTGGTGATGGTAGGAGTGTTGCCGGAAGCGATTGTGCTCGACGCAGGCGATCAGGCTGTCTGGTATTCGAACGCCGGGAATCTGAAGATCGAATTTGACCCGCAGCGCTGCCCGTTCTCTTCCAATGTGTTCCAGGCGCCGCCGGGCGTGCGGCTCGTAAGCGGGCCGGTCAGATCGGGAACCAACCCCGGCTCGTACCGCTACCGGCTTTCGCTCAACGACGCCGTCGTTGCGCATGGCGAGATTCTTCTGCGGGAAAAATAGCGCGGGCTTTTCCGGTAGCGCCAGTCTCGAAAAAGCCGCCACAGCAAACGGCAAACTTCAGGGCAACTGAACGTGCGCTATGTGAAGCACCACCACCCCAATGATAAGCGCCACAAGAGCTAGCAGCAGAAGATACTCGCTCAGATCGGCGCGTTCGGGTTTCGCAAGATTCGATGGAGAATTCGGACGTGATTTAGCCATACGCTGTGATTTCTTCGGCTCTTTGCGGCAGGCTGGTACCGGCGACTGAGTCGAGAGTCAGTTCAAGTTTTGCGTCGGCTGGGGGCGAGCGCGCTGTAATGCGAAAATGGACCTTCGCTGGGCTTTGAGTAATGCCGACTAGCGGGGGACGAACCCCACGAGGGGTACTATCCGCTTTTTTACGCAGCCGCGCTATAGGAAAAAATACGCATCCAGGGTGCGTAGAATTCGGTATTGCGATCCGATCAAGGGACGTAGTTTACGAACAACCAGCCCCAGTTGATTCGTTCCACCGGACGCGGCAATATTCACGTATCGCCGTTTTAAGCTTAGCCTGCGCGAAGGAACCACGTGGCCGACCAACTGACGATCAACCCCGGAGCAATCACGACAGCACACGGTAAGCCCCGGCCTGAACGGTTCGACGTATTGATCGTGGGGGCGGGATTATCCGGCATCGGCGCGGCCTACCATTTACAAACGGAATGCCCCGGCAAAACCTTCATAATTCTGGAAGCGCGAAGTGCGACCGGTGGAACATGGGACCTGTTCCGCTACCCGGGCATCCGCTCCGATTCTGACATGTTTACCCTGGGCTATCGCTTTCGCCCGTGGCGGGAGTCGAAGGCGATTGCCGATGGCCCCTCGATTCTGCGCTACATCCGCGAAACTGCCACCGAGCACGACATCGACAGCAAAATTCGTTTTGGCCATCACGTTACTCGCGCGTGCTGGTCATCAGAAGATGCGCGGTGGATGGTGGAGGCGACCGACGCGAACGGCGAGGCCGTTCAATTCGTCTGCAATTTTCTTTATATGTGCAGCGGCTACTATGACTATTCGGAAGGCTACATGCCGGGCTGGCCAGGAATGGAACGATTCCGCGGCCAGATCGTGCACCCGCAGAAATGGCCTGAGGACCTGAAGTACAGCGGCAAGCGGATTGTTGTGATCGGAAGCGGCGCAACGGCGGTGACGCTGGTTCCAGCGCTGACCGATGAGGCGGCGCACGTGACGATGCTGCAGCGTTCGCCAACTTACATCGTCGCTCGCCCCTCGCAGGATGTGATTGCCAATTTTCTGCGCAAGGTTCTGCCCGCGCGCGCCGCTTACGCCATGGTGCGTTGGAAAAATGTGCTGATCGGAATGTACTTCTACAATCTCGCACGGCGAAAACCCGAAAAAACGAAGAAAGGGATTTTGGCGCTGGTCGAGAAAGAACTTGGCTCCGAATACGATGTGAACAAGCATTTTTCGCCCCGCTACAACCCTTGGGATCAGCGCTTGTGCCTGGTTCCCGATTCAGACTTGTTTGCAGCGATTCGCGCCGGCAAGGCTTCGATTGTCACGGATGAGATTGAGACGTTTACTGAAAGAGGGTTGCGGCTGCGTTCTGGCGACGAGCTCGATGCGGATATTATCGTGACGGCAACTGGATTGAGGCTGAAGCTGTTGGGCGGGTTGCAGATCATCGTCGATGGCAAGCCGATCGAAATGTCGCGGACGCTCGGCTACAAGGGAGTGATGTTCAGCGACGTTCCGAACCTTGCCTCCGCTTTCGGATATACGAATGCCTCGTGGACGCTCAAAGCAGATCTCACGGCTGCGTACGTTTGCCGCCTGCTGAACTACATGGACGAAAAAGGATTTGCATACTGCGTTCCGCGCAGGGGCGGCTCGGACATTGTCGAAGAACCGATGGTGAATTTCACGTCCGGATATTTTCAGAGGGCCAGCGCGATCCTTCCGAAGCAAGGCTCCAAAAAACCCTGGAAGCTTTACCAGAATTACGCGCTGGACACGCTGGCGCTGCGGCTTGGCAAAGTGGACGACGGCACGATGGAGTTCACCCGCCGCAACGGCAATCGCGCGGTCTGAACCCGCAGCCTGACGCTTCGCTCCCGCCACACCACAAACGTCGCTTTAGAAAAAGTTGCGTTATTGAGAGACTTCTTTCACGGCGTCGACGATGTGGCGCGCGGAAATTCCGAAAGCATCCACCAATTCATCCGGTTTGCCTGAGTGCGGCATGCCGTTCACAGCCAGCAGCTTGAATTTCGAAGGCGCAGCTCCGGCTTCCGCCAGCGCTGTGAGCACCGCTTCGCCGAGACCGCCTTCTGGCCAGTGATCTTCCACCGTGACGAGCCGTCCGCCCGTGGCTTTGATTTGTTCGGCGAGCGCTTTGCCGTCGATTGGCTTGATGCAGTAAAGATCGATTACGCGAATCGCAGTCCCTTGCGATTTCAATTGATCGGCGGCTTTCAGCGCTTCGTGCAGCGTGATCCCGGCGCCGACTACCGTCACTTTATCCTGCGCGCTTTGTCGCGGGACTTTGAATCCCGGCAGCGGAAACTTTTCGTCCTTCGAATAAAGGATCGCGGTTTTGGGACGCGATGTCCGCAGATAGTTGATGCCCGGGCGGCGCGCCATCGTCTCCGTCAGGCGCTCGGTGGAAATCGCATCGGAAGGATACAGAACGGCCGAGCTGTGCACGGCGCGCATCATGGCGATATCTTCTAGCGCCATTTGCGAGGGACCATCTTCGCCAATCGAAACGCCGCAATGCGAACCGCACAGATTGATATTCGCGCGGCTGATGGCGGCCATGCGCACCTGGTCATACGCGCGCGAGTGGAAGCAGGCGAACGTATCGAGGAACGGAACTTTGCCGCGTGCGGCGAGACCGACGCCAACGCTGATCATATTTTGCTCGGCGATGTAACCCTGGCAGAAACGGTCAGGATACGCATCGCCAAAAAAGTCGGAGAAAGTGGAATTCTTCACGTCGCACGAAACCGCGACGACGTGCGGATTCACTGAGCCGAGACGCTTGAGCGCAAAGCCATAGGCTTCGCGTGTGGCAACCGGCTTTCCCGCTTCGTACTCCGGCGCAGGAGCCGCTGGAAATTCGGGAGGCGTGGGCAACGGTTTGCGCTCGTAGGATTTTCCAGGATCGGGGGGAACCACGGGCGGCGTGCCACCCTGTTCGGCGATAGCTCGGGCGAGCTGTTCTTTCGAGAACGGTTTCCCGTGCCAGCCCATTTTGCCGGCTACTTCGGCGAAGCCGTGGCCTTTGATCGTCCGGGCGAGAATCGCCTGCGGGCGGCCTTTCGCGGCCTTCGCGCGATCGAGCGCCGCGAGAACCGCTGAAACATCGTGGCCATCAATCACTTCCGTCGCAAAACCTTCGGAGTCAAACTTCTTGCGATAGGTTTCCATATCGTGCTGATACATCGTGGGCTCGCTCTGGCCGAGCGCGTTGACGTCCGCGATCACCGTCAGATTGTCGAGCTTGTAGTGGCCGGCGAATTCCGCGGCTTCCCAGATTTGTCCTTCCGCCATTTCTCCATCGCCCAGCAGGACGTAAACCCGAGTGTCGCTTTTATCCATGCGCGCGCCGATTGCGAGGCCGGCGCCAACGGAAAGTCCCTGGCCGAGAGAACCAGTGGCCGCATCGACACCGTGAATGCGCGGCGTGGGATGGCCTTCGAGTTCGCTCGAGAATTCGCGCAGCGTCATCACGCGCGAAACGGGAAACACTCCCGCTTCGGCAAGCGCGGAATAGAGCACAGGCGCCGCGTGGCCCTTCGACAGGACGAAGCGGTCGTCGTTATTTGAATTCGCATTCTTGGGATCGAACTTCATGGCATAGAAAAATATTCCAGCCATCAGTTCTGCCGCTGACATACAGGAGGTCGGATGGCCCGACCCAGCGGCGGTGGTGGACATCATCGAATAGATGCTCAGAAGACGCGCTTTTTGCTTGATAGTTTCAACCGTAGCTTGCGACGGCCCTGCGGGGGAAGTGACGCTCATAGCAGCTCCTTGAAAATTCGTAGTGGAAACCTAATCTTACCCGTTTCGGTTGCCCTCTGCGAACCAGTTTCTTTTTGTATCGGCTGAACCATCGTGGAACATGAAAGACGATTGCAATTCCGGTGTGCAAAACGTAGATTTGTCGCGCTGCTTCAAGGGGAAACTCATGGAAGCGATTTCGATCACTGTAAATGGAAAGCCGCAGTCGGTGGAAGTGACGCCCGACACGCCGCTGCTTTGGGTGCTGCGCGATACCCTCGGGCTTACCGGAACCAAATTCGGCTGCGGCATGGCGCTTTGCGGCGCGTGCACTGTACATGTCGATGGCGAAGCGACTCGCTCATGCACGACGCGGATCTCGGCGGTGGCTGGCAGAAATATCACCACGATCGAAGGGCTCTCCGCCGATGGACGGCATCCGGTGCAAGCGGCATGGCTCGATCAACAGGTGGCGCAGTGCGGTTACTGCCAGGTGGGCATGATCATGACCACCGCTGCGCTGCTGGCCAAAAATCCGAAGCCAAGCGACGCGGACATAGACGATGCGCTCGGCGGCCACATCTGCCGCTGCGGAACGTATCAACGAATTCGCGCGGCGGTGCACGAGGCTGCGACGAAACATACGGCGCAATTGACCGCCACGGGAGAGACGCGATGAGCGCGGGGGGTGGAAAGTTAGCACGGGTTTCACGGCGCGATTTCCTGAAGGCCGGCGCTGCGGGAAGCGCGAGTCTGGTGATCGGCTTTTATTGGGGCCACCCGTCGCAGGCCAGCGCGGCCGATGCGGCGAAAGACTTCGAGCCGAATGCATATATCGAAATCCATCCGAACGGCGAGGTTCGGCTGATCGCGGCGCGCTCGGAGATGGGCCAGGGCGTTCGAACGTCGATGACCATGATACTCGCGGAGGAATTGGACGCGGACTGGTCGAAAATTAAAATTGAACAGGCTGTGGCAACTTCCGAAATGAAATATGGCGACATGACCACCGGCGGAAGCGAGAGCGTGCGCAGTTCCTGGGACCCGCTCCGAAAGGCTGGCGCCACAGCGCGCGATATGCTCATCACGGCGGCGTCGCAAACGTGGGGCGTGCCGGCGAGCGAGTGCAGTGCGATCGGCGGCAGCGTGATCGAGCACAAGAAATCTTCGCGGAGGATCGAGTACGGCGCGCTTGTTGAAAAGGCCGCGGCGCTGCCCGTTCCCAAAGATGTTGCGCTTAAGGACGCGAAGGACTATCGAATTATCGGCACCTCCAAGCCGCGCGTTGATGGCGGGCCCATCGTGATTGGCGAAGCGCATTACGGCATAGACACGAAAGTTCCGGGGATGCTGTATGCGGTGGTTGCCCGGCCGCCAGTATTCGGTGGGCGCGTGAAGAAATTCGACGCGGAAAAGGCGCAGGCTGTGCCGGGCGTAAAGAAGGTCATTGAGGTTCAGGCAGTCGAGATGCCGCCGCTTTTCGGCGAAGAGCGGCCGGCGAATTCCGGGCATCAGCACTATTTGTGGGGCGGCGTTGCGGTGGTCGCCGATTCCACTTGGCAGGCAATTGCCGGGCGGAAAGCATTGTCGATTGATTGGGACCCCGGCGCGAGTGCGGAGGAATCGAGCGAGAAGCAGCGCGCGGCGTGCGCGGAGATGGTGAAGGGCTCGGGCAAAGAGTTGCGAAAGATTGGCGACCCGGCGAAAGCGTTCGACGGGGCTACGAAGAAAATCGAAGCGGAATACGAATTGCCATTTGTGGCGCATACAACGATGGAGCCGCCGAATTGCACGGCGTATGTGCGCGACGGCAAGTGTGAAGTGTGGGCGCCCACTCAAAATTCCGGCGGAATGGCTACGGCTCTTGCCAGCGCGCTGGGAATTCCAGCTTCGGCAATCACGATTCACATCACTTTGCTCGGCGGCGGCTTCGGGCGACGCCTGAATATTGATTACGGTGTGGAAGCGGCGCTGATTTCGAAAGCTGCCGGCGTGCCGGTGAAAGTGATCTGGACGCGCGAGGACGACGTGCGCCACGATTTTTACCGCCCGATGAGCCACCATCGCTTGCGCGCAGGCGTGGACGCTCAGAATCAAGTCACCAGTTGGATGCACCATATTGCAGCACCGACGACGGATGGCGTGTACGTCGGCGGGGATGTTCCCGACACGGGCGGCACCGAGCTCGCGGGCACAGGGCTGCCAAACGGCACCGTTCCGAATTATCTTCTCGAAGCGAGTTTCCTGCACACGGCGGTGCCCCGCGGCTATTGGCGCGGAGTGGACACGACGTGGAATCAGTTTGCGGTGCAGAGTTTCATTGATGAAGTTGCGGCATCGATGGGAAAAGATCCGCTCGAATTGCGGCGCGAACTGATTGCCGCGAAAACGAAACCGGAAGCGGGCGGAGGAGATCAGCCGCCGGTGGATGTGGCGCGGCTCAGGCATGTCCTCGATCTCGCGGCGGAAAAATCCGGCTGGGGAACGCCGCTGCCAAAGGGGCGAGGGCGCGGAATCGCGGGGATCGCGGGATGGGGAACCTATTTGGTGTACGTCGCCGAAGTGACAGTCGCGAATGATGGCGGCGTGAGGGTGGATCGCGTCGTGTGCGCGATTGACTGCGGGCAGGTGATTAATCCGGACATGGTGAAGGCGCAGGTGGAGGGCGGCCTTGTGTTCGGATTGACCGCGGCGCTTTTCGATGAAATCACGATAGCGGGCGGGCAGACGCAGCAGAGCAATTTCAATAATTACCCGATGATGCGCATCAACGACATGCCGCGGGTGGAAGTGCACATCGTGCCGAGCCACGAATCGCCTGGGGGATGCGGCGAGCCGCCGGTGCCGTCCATTGCGCCGGCTGTGGCGAATGCGATTTTCGCGGCGACCGGGAAGCGATTGCGCCGGCTGCCGTTTCAGACCCAGGAACTGGCGAAGGCTTAGCTTCGAGCTGCTTTGAACGCTCTTATAGGCCAAATACCGCTTATTAGAAATTCGTAAAGACTTGATTTCGCTGCACTTGCTGAGAGTTTTAATCGCGGAACCGTAGATTAAAAATTGGGACCGGATGGGACTGTGGTAGCCGGCTCGGGCGGCTATCGAACCCCCTTCGAACTCGAGTTACCTTCCTGGTTCTTCATTTCCTCTGGAACCCTCCTAGGTGGGACGCTCCTGCATGGATGTGGGTTGCATGGGGCGAGGAGGCAGGAGCGCTGATGGTGTGGCTTTCAGTGATGGCATGGCGCAGGTGCGGGCTGCGCGGGCGGGTCTGAGACCCGCCCCTACGTCGGCTGGCGACCGGGTCGCGTGTGCGAAAGGTCGGCGCCTCTTGCTTCTCTTCCGCTCATTGTGACGATCGCGACGAGGATCGCAACGATCAAGACAGTCCAGGCGAGTACAGGCGCAAAGTTTCCGGCGTAGTGCTGCTCTGCCAGCGTCGCTTGAATCACCGAATTGCGCGAGGAAAGAAGATTGCCCAGCTGATATGCGAAGCCCGGAAAAGTGGCGCGCACTGCCGGAGGTGAGAGTTCGTTTAAGTGTGCGGGAATCACTCCCCACGCGCCCTGCACCATGAATTGCATCGCGAAGCCGCCGAGGGCTAAGAGCGGGGCCGTGTGTGAAAAGGCCCACAGCGGAATCACCGGGATTGTGAGTAGGGCCGCAATTACAATCGTCTTGCGCCGCCCGATATGCTCTGACCAAGCACCGAACAAGATGCCGCCGAGCAGCGCGCCGACGTTGTAGATGATCGCGACCTTGCTCACCGTCGCAGGCGAGAAGCCGTGATTTTTCTGCAGGAACGTGGGGTAAAGATCCTGTGTGCCGTGGCTGAACGAATTGAATGCAAACATCAGGAGCACGAGAAACAAGAAGCTGCCGAGATAGGTGGCAATATCCTTGCCGAGATGCTCTTCTGCGTGCCTGGATACTTGCCCGGCGAGCCACGCGGGCGATTCCTCCACTTTCGTGCGGATGTAAATGATCAGAAATGCCGGAAGCGCGCCGACCACAAACATGCCGCGCCAGCCAATGTGGGGAAACAAAAAGCCGTACGACAAAGCCGCGAGCAAATAACCGACAACGTATCCTTCTTGCAGTAGCCCGGAAAAGAATCCGCGCCCTTTCGCGGGTAGCGTTTCAAAGGCGAGCGCGGCACCCACGCCCCATTCGCCGCCCATGGCCACGCCGAAGCACGCGCGCATGATCAGAAACACCTTCAGCGAAGGCGCAAAGGCGGAGGCGAGTTCAAAAACTGAGTAGGCGATGATGTCCAGCATCAGCGTGGGGCGGCGTCCGAAGCGGTCGGCCATGAGGCCGAAGAGGAACGCGCCGACGGGACGCATGGCGAGGGTGAGGAAAATTGCTTCGGCGATGGCGGAAACTTTGGTTTGAAATTCGCCGGCAATCGCGCTGACGCAGAAAATCAGGATGAAAAAATCGAAGGCGTCGAGCGACCAGCCGAGGAAGCAGGCGATGAAGGTATTGCGCTGCACCGGAGTGAGATTGCGAAAATTTCCGAGGATGGTCACGATCGCGTCCCGTGCCGCAATTTTGGCGATACTAGCATATCGGCGACGCGGGTTACTTGGGCCATCTGGCGCACGTCGTGGACGCGGACGATGTGGGCGCCTTGCAGGATGCAGGCTGTGACGGCGGCTGCGGTGCCATATGTTCGCTCGTTTTCCGGTATGCCTCCGAGCGTACGACCGATGAAACCTTTGCGCGATGGACCTACGAGAATCGGAAAGCCGAGGCGCGCGAGTTCCGGGAGGCGGGCGATCAGCTCGTAGTTCTGGGCCAAGCTTTTGCCGAAGCCGATGCCTGGATCGAGAACCAGCTGGGATTTTGGGACTCCGCTGCGAATCGCGAGTGCGGCGGCTTTTTTTAAGCCCTGCGTGACATCGCGCATCGCATCCCGGGCGAAGGGTAACGTCTGCATCGTTCGCGGTTCACCGCGCATGTGCATCAGGATGAGCGGCAGCTTGCGGCGGCGGGCAACTTCGGCGATGCGCGGATCGCGGCGGAGGGCTGTCACGTCGTTAATGATTTCCGCGCCGGCTTCGGCTGCAGCCTCCGCCACTTCGGATTTGTTGGTATCAATCGAAATTGGAATTTTGAGGCGGCCGCGAAGCATATTCAATACGGGAATCACTCGACCCAGCTCTTCGTCCGCTGCGAGCCATTCGGCGCCGGGGCGAGTGGATTCGCCTCCAATGTCGACGATGTCGGCGCCGTCACGCTCCATCTCAAGTGCTCTGGCGACGGCCGCTTCCGTGTCGAGATGCAAACCATCGCCGGAGAAGCTATCGGGCGTGACGTTGACGACTCCCATCAGCAGCGTGCGCTCGCCGAGCACGAGGGTGCGTGATGGCAGCCGCAGGCGGAAATTCTTTCGGGTGATCATTCGTTGAAATTAGGGCGCTGAATCAAGAGCGCTATTGAACCACGGTTTGCACCCGAGGATAAGAGTACGCGGGCGGGCTTTGGCGTATTGACCGTTCTTTGTTGTTTGTTCTTTGGCTAGGGGGCTAGGGCGCGACTGCGGGAGCGTAATAGGCCGCGCGGTGGATAGTGGTCGCGCGCGGATGTCCGATTACTTCGACGCGCAGGCGATGCCAGGCTGCGTGATTTGGCGGGGTGGCTTCGGGGTAGTAGCCGAGGGTGTATTCGGCGCCGATGCGTTGAGCAATACGGCGAAAAATATCCGCGAGAGTGGCGGAATCGCGCAGGAAATAAAGCTGGCCGCCGGAGCGACGAACCAATTCAGCTAGATAAAGCGTGTAGGCGGGCACGCCGGATTTGGGAGCGTCGGAAACGAGTAGAGACGAATCCTGGTGCCCAGTGAGCCATTGGGGCGTCATGATTTTGGGGCGGGGCTCCGTGGACACGGCGAAGATCTGAATATCCGCGGCGGCGAGGGTACGCGCGAGATCTTCGAACGTGAGGCGATTATTCGGCTGGCCGGGCCTTGGTGCGGCAGTTGCGGGATCGAGCGTGAGGCCGAGGCCACTGTCCTGTCCATCGGTGAGCAGCACGATCGCTTTGCGGCCTTCGCGCCCGCCGAGAAATACTTTCGCGGCCGTGAGATAAACCGCCTGATAGATGTTCGAGCCGCCGACGTCACCGAGCAGCTGATGAACGTCCACGCGATCGATGCCGTGGCGTATCAGCTCGCGGTCACTCGAAAAATCAGCTTGCAGATATGTGTGCGCCGAGAAGTCCACCACGGCTACTTGGTCGGCCGGCGCCAGGCCATCCACGAGCGCGAGCGCGGCGCGCTTCATTTCGTCGGAATCGCGAAGGACGCTGGGGCTCGCATCGATGACGAGCGCGACGCTGGCAGGTTCCGTTCCTGTTGCGAAGTAGGCGATCTGCTGCGCGGCACCATCCTCGTAGATGCGGAAATCGGAGCGCTTCAAGTCCGTGATGGCGGTGCCGTCGGGATTAAAAACGCTGCAGGTGACTGGAACGATTTGCGAGGTGACGCGAATCGCTGGCGCGGTCGAACGTGGCGCGGGCGAATTGTCGTTGCCCGATGCTGCTGCTGACGAGTAGAGCTCGCCGGTTGCGGGGTCGCGCTGCCACGTGACGCCCACGTCCAGTTGCCGCGATTTAGGCAGTTTCTTTTTTTGGTCGTTGGATTTTTGTTGAGGTACTTGCGGAGCTGAAATTGCCGGGAGAGAAGACACAAAAGTTGTGGCGGGGATCAGCAAGAAAAACCACGTCAGCAAAGCAGGGAAGCGGGTGAGTGGCCGTGGCCCCAGTTGCCGCTCGGCTAACACCGGAGCTGTCTGCATTCGCGATCTAATCGAGATCGAAATCGCGGAGCGGCTTTTCGACGGGTCCGTCTTTAGCCTTCTTCAGGCCCTCGGCAAATTTTCGGGCGAGAACGTCTTCCTTGGATTTTTCAGCTTCAACGGATGCGCGAAACTTTGCTTCGACCGCTTCGGTTTGCTGGCGCAGGAGTCTCGCAGTATCGTCAAGATCAACGGACGAAGGAGGCCTGGGCGGCGGAACGTGCGAGAGCACCACACCGAGTTCGCGATCGAGAGTGAGCTTCGCGTGGCAGCAGGGGCAGTCGGTTTCAAAGGTTTCTTTATGTTCGCGCGCCATGGAGGCATTTTACGCCAATTTGCGCCAAGAGGAATGGGCACGTGCATGGCCGCCATGAAATGGAGGCAAAAAAAAACGGCGCTCGGAGAAATACAGAGCGCCGTCGAAAAAAGCTGGTAGAAGCCGCAGGTTTAAGCCGGAGCCGGTTTCTCGCCCTTCGCAAGACCCGGAAGTGGCCGCGGTTCGGGTCGCAGTGTAAGCTGCGGCTCTCGTGCGGTAACGGGCGGAGCGGCCGGGGGAGGCGGAGGCGGCTTCTCAGGAAGCGGCTTGCCTTCCATGAGGAGCTTGAGCTCGGTCGCGTCCAGCACTTCGCGATCCAGCAGAGCCTGTGCCACGCGCTCGAGAGCATCTTTATAGGTTTCAAGAATGTCCTTGGCTCTCGCATAACCACTGTTAATGATGTCGCGCACTTCTCCATCAATCTTGATCGCGGTATCTTCGGAATAATCGCGATGCTGCGCGATTTCGCGGCCGAGGAAAATTGCTTCTTCTTTTTTGCCGAATGTGAGCGGGCCCAGCGGGCTCATTCCCCACTCGCAGACCATTTGCCGGGCGATTTCGGTGGCGCGCTCGATGTCGTTGCCGGCGCCCGTGGTGATGTGGTGCAGGAACATTTCCTCGGCGACGCGTCCGCCCATCAACACGGCGAGTTGCGATTCGAGGAATTCCTTTGTGTAGGTGTGCTTGTCGTCGATGGGGAGCTGCATCGTGACGCCCAGGGCCATGCCGCGCGGGATGATTGTTACTTTGTGAAGCGGATCGGCGCCCGGCGTCATCGCGGCGACCAGAGCATGGCCGGCCTCGTGATACGCCGTGTTGCGCTTCTCTTCGTCGGACAAAATCATGGAGCGGCGCTCGACGCCCATGAGCACTTTGTCTTTCGACATTTCGAAATCGAACATGGTGACGAGCTTGCGATTTTGGCGTGCCGCCCACAATGCGGACTCGTTCACAAGATTCGCGAGATCGGCGCCGGAAAAGCCGGGAGTGCCGCGCGCGATCACCGAGAGGTCAACATCGTCCGAAAGAGGCACCTTGCGAGTGTGCACGCGAAGAATTTCTTCGCGGCCCTTCACGTCCGGCCGCGGCACCACTACGCGCCGATCGAAACGGCCCGGGCGCAGAAGCGCCGGGTCGAGGACGTCTGGCCGGTTCGTGGCGGCAATCAGGATAACGCCTTCGTTCGATTCAAAGCCGTCCATTTCGACGAGCAGCGCGTTCAAGGTCTGCTCGCGCTCGTCATGACCGCCGCCGAGGCCCGCGCCACGATGACGGCCGACCGCGTCGATTTCGTCTATAAAGATGATGCAGGGCGCGTTCTTCTTGCCCTGCTCGAAAAGGTCGCGAACGCGGCTGGCGCCCACGCCAACGAACATCTCGACAAAATCCGAGCCGGAAATCGAGAAGAACGGAACGTTCGCTTCGCCGGCAATCGCCCGAGCAAGTAGAGTCTTGCCGGTTCCCGGAGGCCCAACCAGCAATACGCCCTTCGGAATGCGGCCGCCGAGCTTCTGGAATTTTTGGGGATCTTTCAGGAAGTCGATAATTTCGTAGAGCTCTTCCTTGGGCTCGTCGATTCCAGCCACGTCTTTGAAAGTTGCCTTTTTCTGCTGCGCGGTAAGCAAGCGCGCGCGCGATTTCCCGAAACTCAGCGCCTTGTTTCCACCCGCCTGCATCTGCTTCATCATGAAAATCCAGAATGCGACCAGCAGCATGAGCGGCGCAAAATTCACGATGAAAGTGAGCCAGTCCGCGTTCTTTACTTCAGCGTAGTTATAGCGGACACCCTTCTCCTGCAGCGTCTTGGTGATATCTGGAATCGCAGTGTTGGCAATCGTCACGCTGCGGAACTTCCCGCCGTCGCGATAGTCGCCCTTCAACTCCGCGCTGTTGGGAGAAAGAAGAATCGTGACTTCCTTCACCTGCCCTTGGTCCAGCTTTGCCAGGAAATTGGTGTAGTTGGACTCTTCTTCCTTGACCGACTGGCTGGTCCCGGACGCCATTCGCCACAAGACGACGGCGAGCAAAATCATTAGAAGCCAAAATAAAATAGTGCGGACTGTTGAATTCACCTTGTTACCTCACCCTCTTGACGCCCTGAAACCTTTTGAAAACTGTCGCCGGACATCCCTGTACCATTAGATGCAAGCAAGACGCGCGAGTATGCATGCCAGCAATTTGCCGTGCGGGCAGCTAACTCGAGCGGCATCAAAGGCTTTCTTCCTCGATCAGCAAACCCACCCTCGTATTCTCGCGAACGCAAAATTCTGCCGCGGGCGCCATCCCGCGAGCCCAAATTACCTGCCCCGCGCTTTCGAGCACGGGCCAACAAACGCGTTGCTGGCGTGGGACTCGCTCTGCCTGGAACATCTGCTTGAGCTTCCGGCTCTGTCGGTGGCCGCGCGGTCGATAGGCGTCGCCCGGCCGCCAACTCCGTAGAAGCAGAGGCGAGCGAAGAGTTCCAGCGTCAAAAGCGCCAGCGTCGATTTTAGTGTCGCTCTCCCCCAAGGGCCAGTCAACTATTTTCAGGTGGAAGCAGGTTGAGAGTTCCGGCACAGGCACCGTGGTGGCGCCGGTAGCGGGCAAGTCCACCATATATAGATACGAAGGGGGATCCATTTTGGTTTCGCGGGCGGATGGGGCTCGATCTTGCCGGTCGTTGTGCCGGCCGACGTGCTGGCCGACGCGTTCCTGTCTGGCGCGCGAAAACACGATGTCGTTAAAAACACGCTCGACCGCGATTCTGCCCGGCAACCGCAAACGCTTGCCGCTCGTTGATTCCGCGGCCAGGCGGATCACCTGTTCCACATGGCGCGCGGAAAGTTCGCGGCGGTCGCCTCGCACCTTCTCATAGAGACGGCGAATCAGCCGTTCGGTAAGCGCCCGCGCCGGGCCGGCTGGAGATTGCTGGCCACTCACGGCGAACGTCAAGGGCGAAAGGAGATCGCGTACGCCGATCGATTCCGTCCGTTCGGAGTGCGCGTCGTTGATGACCTTGCCATATTTCGCAAGCCGATCCTCAACCAGCGCTGACCAAAACGACTCTTCTTCTCTTGCGAAACGAGCGAGATCTCCGAGATGCTGAACGATTGCAGGCGAGAAATCGCGTTCGAGAATCGGCAACAATTGCGTGCGGATTCGGGCGCGAAGCCGAGTCTGATCCGCATTTGTGGCATCTTCCCGCCATCCCTGGCCGCGCTCGTGGAGATAAACACGCAGTTCGGCGCGGCGAATTTGAAGAAGCGGGCGTACAATCGCGCCTCCGCCCGGCGAATCAACAAGCGGATAGATGCTGGCCAAGCCGGTGGGTCCGGTTCCCCTGGCGATGTGCGCCAGAACGGTTTCTGCCTGATCGTCGGCGGTGTGGGCAACCGCCATGCGAGTTGCTTTTCGTTGAGAGAGGACGCGATCGAAAAATGCGTACCGCAAACGCCGGGCCGCCTCCTCCATATTCCAACCGTTATGCGCCGCCGCGTCACGCACATCTTCGCGCGCGCTTACAAATTCCAGCCTGCTTGCCCGCGCCAGTTCTTCCACGAAGCTGGCATCGCGATCCGATTCTTCGCCGCGCAACATGTGATCGAAATGGACCACGACGAGTGCGACTCCGAGTTCATCGCGAAGTGATTCGAGCAAGCGCAACAGCGCCACGGAATCGGCGCCGCCAGAGACAGCAACGCCAATGCGGTCACCAGCTGAGGCCATTCGCGAGTCGCGAATGAAATCGAGCAGGCCCTGTTCGAGTGCTGTACGCATAGGTTGAATTGTACCGAGTTTAAACTTTGACTGGCTCCCTATCGTAGCAGCCGTGGCGAAAGGGGTCGAGGGCGGGGGTTGGATCTTGCGCGCGATTCGAGAAACGCGCGCGTCAGGTGCGATCGGCAACCTGCTGCGTAAACAAATCTCGGCTGTAAGAGATTCGTCTGTCGAGAGCGACGGCAGCGAAGTGCGAGCAGCTCCGGCGTTCTCGTTCTGTCCACGGCCCGAAGCCGGGAATCAGGAACGTCGAAAAATATTTGATGATGCGAAGCAAGCCGTAGTACGCCCCGACGGCGCGAATCTCGGTCTCATCGTCGCCTTGCTCGGGGCACAAGCGCACCAGTTGAACGAGCCTCGAGAAGTCCTCGGCGCCGACGCTGCGATTGGCGATGCCGCTGACCTCGCGCACGCGGTCCGACAATTCGACCTTCCGGCTGACCGCCAAAACCGACCGGCAATACGATACGAAGAACTGCAGAAACACAGCCACCGATATGACGCAAATAAGTGCTGCTGCCATTATCGAGCCCTCGCTACCAACCGAGCCGTTGCAAGCCTTGAATCTTCGGAAACCTTTGCGAACGTATAGGCCCAGGCAATCGGCAGCCAGACTCCCATGATGGGTGGAACCCAACGCAGAACGGCGGGCTGCAGTACTGGAAACAGATTCCGTAGCGCATACGTGCATGCCGTCGCGCTGAAATAGACGCCCAGCGCCAGCACCATCTGAATAAGCCGAGTGCGAGTTTCACGCAGCTTTAGGATGGCGCCCCATAGAAGGTACGTCAGGACCATTCCCACGAAATGCAGGTTTTGTCCCAACTCCACCACGAAGTGCGTCGTCAGATGACTGCGGTTTTCATGAACCACTACGTAGGAGAAGAGTGCCGTGGAAAGCAAGAGCAGGACGGCGGCCCCTCGAATGTACCTAGTTACATTCATCTCGCGGAACATCTGCTGATAGAACTGGATGATCGTCCAGAACAGCAAAATCGTTAGAAGACTTTCCGTATAGTAGTAGTAGTAGAAGTATTGTTGCGACGTAAAGCCGAAGTGCTGCACATAGAAATACTGCCCGCAGTTCACGAAAGCTGCGCAAAGCATGTAGATTGTTAAGGGTAAGTACCGAAGGAGATCTCTGCGGTAGAATACGCACACCACCACGCCGATTTCCACGAGGAAACCTACAATCCAAAGTGCGTAATCAAACGGGCCAAGCATTGAACCTGTTTTCCGAGGCTTGACCCAACCAACTCCCGCTAGTGCGGGACCGTCCCCTTAACTACCAGGGTGACGGCGGCATTGGTCCGCTGGTATTCGCCCAAGGTGAGGGCGGCATCGGACCACTGGTGTTGGCTGCCAGCCAAGGCGACGGCGGCATAGGACCGCTCGTATTCGCCCAGGGTGACGGTGGCATCGGGCCGCTCGTGTTAGCCAGCGCCTGAAGACCCATCGCGCTGGTCAATACGAGCAGGACCATTACAGCCACAAGCGACCACTTAGACATTGACCCCTCCGAGTAGGAAACTACGCGGGGGAGCTTATAAGCGGTCTCTTGCCGTCAAGAGGGAAATTTTAGGGGCGTGTGTCTAAACGGTACACACCCCTCCCTCTCTGGCCAAGCCAGAGCCTCTACGAATTGTCGAGGACGAAAGTAGCGTTCGCAAGCGGTACGGTCAATGTTACGAAGGTACTACCGTTTCGGGACTTTCAGAATGAAGCTTTTGGCACGCTACCCGTGAAAACTCCGCATAAATCTCCCTACAGAACTGCACCGGTGCGATTGTATTGCCGGGGCGAGTCGCCTAACGGAGGCGATGCCCGCCCCAGCGTAGATCTACTTTTTATTTCGCTCGAGCGCATCGGCAAATTGACGCAGGAACTCGGGCACCCCCGCGATCAAATCAGAGTGATGGAACGGGTGAAAGATCTTGGTCGCGAAGGCCTGCAGTTCCTTCTCATCCACGCGTGTCTTCTTCTTAGCAGAATCGAAGTGGATGGGAGGCAGCGGCAGAAACTTCGTAATGGCCTGCAGTTGCTGGATTCGAGCCACCTGGCTCACGGAAGAAGCCGGGCCCGGACTCAGCTTCGGCAGAGGATTTGGCTCAGACGCGACGCAAAACGTGGCACCATTCGAATTGATATCATCCGTCTTGCTATATTCGCGCTGCACGTTCCAGGTGTTCGCGCCGGCAGTCAGCGTGGCAGTCTCACCGTTGCAGACATCGCCGATTTCACCTGCCGCGCTGTCGTACCAGGCATTGAGTTGCGGATCGGTCGCCATCTCACAAAACTCGTGGCTGGTAACCTGTGTCTGCCGCTGCTCCTGCGTCTCCGCCAGGTGCAGAGAGCAGGTAGCATCGTTGGAACACGACTCCCTCAGGCACGCGTCGGTCAAACCGGGAATGACCGCGTAGTAGAACGGGTTGCCGGCCGCGGTGGTGAAGAAGCTGTGATAACCGAAGGCATTGTCGCTGCTGGCTTCGCACATCACGATGTCGTCGGTTGTATCATCCACACCGATACCATCAGCCAGGTAGATCACGAGGCAGGTGTTGGGATTCGGCTCCGGAAGTACGGACGCATTGATGCAGTTTTGGATCGTGTTGTGGATATCGACATCGCTAATGCTATTGGCGATGCCCGAAACGAAACTCGCCCGCATGAAGCAGGCGGTTCCCGCTCCGCTGGTGGCTCCGTACTGGCTGAGAATGTTCATGTAGGTGCTGCCAAGCATGTCAGTGAGGAACTGGCTCAGTCGCGCGGCACGCTCCAGATGCGCCGCATCGGAGAGCCACAGATCCCCCCAATAAGTCGCGTACACCTGAGGAAAGCGGACGACGGGGCCGCCATGGTAGGAAAACCCCGGAAAAGCCGCGGAGGCCGGCCGGGGACCCGATGGAGCGACCACCGTCTCGACATCGCGGATCGCGCCTTTCCGGGGTACCGGACTGACGCCGCCGAGGGGTAGTCTCTTATGACCTGGTCTTGCTTTTTGAGGCGCTGGTGATGTAGCCATTTCGTTTCTCCTTTCAAGAGAGTGTGAGGAAGGTTTTTGTCAGCGCGGAGGCACACTTACCCGGCCGCGCATCAACCGAGGACGATGGAACTGAGGTATCTTGAGCGATGCAAGCCGCGAGCAAACACTAGTGGCTTGATCGCATCTTGAAACCGGTATGAAGTGGTGATGTTCGAGACCGAAACGTTTCACTTTTTTTCTTCACGGCGGCAGGGTTTTTGGCGCTGGTCTCGAACAAAATTGACAGCCTAATAAATGGCCGCTATGATTGATTATTCGAATGTTCGCCCCTTTTTATTAGCGATTGCCTCCCTGCTCCATCCGGAGCGCCGAAGCGACCCCGGACTGTCCTTACATTGAGCCGATTTGCATTCATCCAGCATCTTTGAGGTATTGCCATGGCGAAGTTGACTCTTTTCGAAAAGCTAGACCGAATCGAATCTCGCTACGACGAAATGACGGGCGAGCTTTCGGCCGGCGCTGTCACTGACACCGACCGCTTCCAGAAGCTCGCCAAGTCGCATTCCGACCTGGGCGTAATCGTGACGAAATACCGCGAGTGGAAAGATATCCAGCATGCGCTCGAGGGCGCGAAGCAGCTCTACGCCGAGTCGACCGACGCCGAAATGAAGCAGATGGCGCATGACGAACAACGCGAGCTGGAAGCGCGCCTTGCGCCTGTTGAACGCGAATTGAAACTTCTGCTCATCCCCAAGGATCCGAACGATGAAAAGAACGTGATCGTCGAAATCCGCGCCGGCACGGGCGGCGATGAAGCCTCGCTATTTGCGGCTGAGCTTTTCCGGATGTATTCGCGCTACGCCGAATCGCAAGGATGGAAAGTTGAAATCCTGGACAGTTCGCCATCGTCCATCGGCGGAATGAAAGAAGTAGTCGCCGCGATTCAGGGTAAAAAAGTCTATTCCAAGCTGAAATACGAAAGCGGCGTGCATCGAGTCCAGCGCGTCCCGGCCACCGAACAACAGGGCCGCATTCACACCTCTGCTGCCACCGTAGCTGTGTTGCCGGAGGCGGAAGACATCGACATCAAGATCGAAGCCAAGGATTTGCGTATCGATACTTTTTGCTCTTCGGGCCCTGGGGGGCAGTCCGTGAACACTACTTACTCGGCCGTGCGCATCACGCACATCCCGAGCGGGCTCGTCGTTTCGCAGCAGGACGAAAAATCGCAAATCAAGAATCGCGCGAAAGCAATGCGAGTGCTGCGGTCCCGTTTATACGAAGCGGAGCAAGAGAAACAGCACGCCGCCCTCGCCGCCGAGAGAAAAGGCCAGATTAAAACCGGCGATCGCTCCGAAAAAATTCGCACGTACAATTTTCCACAGAACCGTATCACCGACCATCGCATCAACTTCACGCTGCACCAGCTCACCGAAGGCATGGACGGCAAGATCGGGCCGCTGGTCGATTCGCTCGTCACCCATTTCGAATCCGAGCGGCTCAATGAGGAGCTCGACGAATCGTGATCGCGCCCGCACCTGCTATGGACTCGCGCGCTGCACTGCGACAGGCGATGACGACTCTTCGCGCCGCGGAAGTTCCTTCGCATACGCTCGCGGCTGAGTTGCTTCTCATGCACGTCTTGGGACGCGACCGCGCTTGGATTTACACCCATCCTGAAGACATGCTTGAGCCAGCGGCCCTCGATCGCTATTTCGCGCTGGTCGCGCGCCGTGCGGCCGGGGAACCAACGCAATACCTCACTGGCAGGCAGGAATTCTGGGGGCTCGAATTTGAAGTTACGCCCGCGGTGCTGATCCCGCGCCCGGAAACGGAGCATGTTATCGAAGTCGCTCTTGAACGCCTCGGGGCGCGCGGGATCAAGATCAATATGATGACTGGGATTCCAAGTCCGCCACTCCGCATCGCTGATGTGGGTACCGGTTCAGGATGCATCGCTGTGGCCCTCGCGCACGAGTTGCCGCATGCCGAAGTTCTTGCGACAGATATTTCCGCCCAGGCGCTGGAAGTTGCGCGGCGCAATGCGTCTCGTCACGGCCTTGCGGATCGCGTTCTCTTTCTGCAAACGGATTTGCTCGAGTCTGTGAATGAAGCGAACTCGTTTGATCTCGTCGCCAGCAATCCTCCATATGTAGCGCGCAATGAATCACACCAACTTCCGCGCGAAGTGCGTGAACACGAGCCGGCCTCGTCGCTTTTTGGCGGGCCCACTGGCGCCGAAATTTATCCCCGCCTCATCGAACAGGCGGCCTCGTTATTGCGACATCGAGGAATTCTGGCGCTCGAGCTTGGATACAATTCTCTTGAGCACGTGCGTCCTCTGCTCTACGGCCAGGCCGCGTGGGTGAACGTCAGCGTCACCAACGATTTGGCCGGCATCCCGCGCGTGATCGCTGCAGAACGGTCCTGAACTTCGCGCGCAGACGTGCATTTTGGATCCGGCCGCGCCGTTCCCGACTCCCCGTTGTATAGTTGCTTCACAGGATGGCGATGCCGAAGCTGGCCCAGTTTCGCGCCAAGCACGACGCCCCGCAGCAAGGCTCCGCGGATTCTCTCGCTTCGATTCTGCATATTGATATGGATGCCTTCTTCGTTTCCGTCGAGCTATTGGCTCGACCGGAACTGCGCGGCTTGCCCGTCGTCGTAGGCGGCCAACGCGATCAGCGCGGGGTAGTTTCCGCGGCGAGTTATGAAGCGAGGAAATTCGGCATCCATTCCGCAATGCCGCTGCGCACCGCCGGGAAGCTTTGTCCGCAGGCCATTTTTCTCGATGGTCACCATCAGCTTTACGGCGAATGGAGCGATCGCGTCGCCACGATTCTCGCCAAGTTCTCGCCGGTGGTCGAAATGGCTTCGATTGACGAAGCGTATCTCGATCTCGCGGGCACCGAACGCATGCACGGACCGCCGCTCGCGGCCGCTCACAAGCTATTGCTCGAAATCACCGCAACTACAGGTCTGCCGTGCTCCGGCGGCCTGGGCGCCACGCGCCTCGTCGCAAAAGTCGCCAGCGATCAGGCCAAGCCGCGCGGCCTCGTCTGGGTTGCTCCGGGAAGCGAAGCGGCATTTCTCGCCCCACTCGCCGTGCGCAGAATTCCCGGAATCGGAAAAGTGACCGAGGCTGCCCTGAAATCACTGGGCATCGACACGGTCGGTCAGTTGCAAACAATCGCGCTCGAGCAATTGGAGGAAACTTTCGGCCGCTGGGGCACTGCGCTATTTCGCAAAGCCCATGGAATCGATTCCTATGAATTTTTTATCGACGCCGAACCCAAATCCATCTCGCACAATCAAACCTTCGGCGTCGACACCATCGATCGCACTGCTCTCGAATCCACGCTTAGCCACTTATGCCAGAAAGCGTCGAAGCGTCTGCGCGATGCTGGCTTGCGCGCGCGAACCGTGAGCCTCACGCTTCGCTACACTGACTTCAAGACCATCACCAGAAGTCACACGCTCGGCGAGCCGTCAGATCTCGATGAGATATTCCTACGCACGATTCGCGAACTTTTTGCACACGCCTGGAACGGAATCGAAATGTTGCGTCTGGTCGGCGTTGAACTTTCCGCATTCTCTTCAGGCGCCGCGCAACTCGACCTGCTCGATCCCGGCCGCCGCGAAAAACTCGAACGTCTCGCGCGCACCACCGATCGCCTCCGCGATCGCTTCGGCTTCTCCAAAGTGCAATTCGGCGGCTCGCTCGCGAATCGCGACCACCGCGACGAGTAGCCGCTGCTCGAAAAGCGCGGGCTGACACGTTCGAACGAATTTCGCAGCCGCAACGCGCCTGTCCTATAATCCCTCCGCTGATGTCGTCATCTCCCATTCCCGCAGCCGTCGCAAAACGCTCGATGCGAACCCGCGCCCGCGACTTCTGGGCACGCGTCACCGAAGGCCTCGAGATCGAACAACTCTGGGGGCAATTCCGCGCTGAAGCCGAAGCGAGCTACGGCCTTTATTCGAAAGATGTGGATTGGGACGTAATCCGCAGCGAAAAAAGAAGATGGAAGCGACCGCTCCTCGCGGGATGGGCGCTCTTTCAGGCGCTGCTGATGAAGCTTTCGCCGGCGCGGCGCGTGTTGCTGCTTGTCGCGATCGTTCTTCTCGTGGTTCAGCCCGAGATTCATACCGGCGAAGGGCATTCTGGTTTCAGCCTCGGCGGCCTCGGCGCGCTGATCTTATTCTTACTTTTGGCACTTGAGCTTGCCGACCGCGTCACCATGAAGCGCGATCTGGAAATCGCGCGCGAAATCCAGCAGTGGCTCGTCCCCGATCATCCGCCCCATGTTGCTGGCGCCGACATCGCCTTCGCCACCCGTCCGCAAAACACAGTCGCCGGTGACTACTACGACGCGTTCACCCGCCCAGCCGCCGGAGGCGCCGCGAACACCGGTCCGCTGATCATCGCCGTCGCGGATGTCGCCGGGAAAAGCGTCCCCGCAGCACTGCTGATGGCCACTTTTCAAGCCAGCCTTCGCGCGCTCGCCGCCACGCCAGCCTCGCTCGATGAAATCGTCGCCGGCCTCGAACGCTACGCTCGGGCCCACAGCCTCGAAGGACGCCGCTTCACCACCGCATTCATCGCCGAAATTGATCCCACTACGCGCGAGATGCGCTACGTCAATGCCGGCCACAACGACCCGATCCTCCTCCGCGGCTCCGGCCAAATCGAACGGCTCGCGACGGGTGGTCCGCCGCTAGGCCTGCCGCTGTTCACGCCAGAAGAAGTGCCGTACCAATCCGGCCGCGTCCAGCTTCAGCCCGGCGACCTTCTATTCATTTTTACTGACGGAGTGGTCGAAGCCGTCAATCAATCGGAGGAAGAATATGGCGAGCGGCGATTGCTTCCTTGCCTTCAGATTGCGCCGACGGATGCTTCAGCCGCCGACGTCCTGCGCCGCGTGATGTTCGATGTAAATACATTCGTCGGCCACGTTCGCCAGCACGACGACATCACCTGTCTCGTCCTCCGCGTTACCGCCTAGCTTGAATCGCTTCAAATCGTTCGCGGATTCGCTTTCTGAGAAACCTCCGAACTTCCCCCGCCCACCGTTTTCCCGCATAATTTGAATATGAACGGCCGCCAACTCGCCGACCACATCTGCCGCGTCCTGCGCGATCGCGGCCATCAGGCTTATCTTGCCGGCGGCTGCGTGCGCGATATTCTGCTCCGCCGCGAGCCGGTCGATTACGACGTCGCTACAGACGCCACGCCCGACCGCGTGCAGGAGTTGTTTCCTAATAGCCTCGCAGTCGGTGCAAAGTTCGGAGTCGTCATCGTCACCGATGGACCCACGCAAGTGGAGGTCGCAACTTTCCGCTCTGACGTTGGCTACACCGACGGGCGCCATCCCGACCGCGTCGAATACGCCCGCTCGCCCGAAGAAGATGTAAAACGTCGCGACTTCACCATCAACGGCCTGATGCTCGACCCGTTCTCGAATGAAGTCCTCGATTACGTGGGCGGCGAGAAAGATTTGCGCGCCGGAATCATTCGCGCCATCGGAAATCCCGAAGATCGCTTCCGCGAAGACAAGCTGCGCATGATTCGCGCCGTGCGATTTGCCGCGCGTTTCCGCTATGCAATCGAGAGCGGCACTTTCCTCGCGATCACGAAACTCGCCCCCGATATTTTCCAGGTTTCCGCCGAACGCATTCGCGACGAGTTGACCAAAATCCTCACTGAAGGCGCCGCCCGCCGCGGCTTCGAGCTTCTCGACGAAACCAAACTGCTCCCCGAAATCCTGCCGGAAATCGCGCGCATGAAAGGCGTCGAACAGCCGCCGCAATTCCATCCCGAAGGCGACGTGTGGATTCACACGCTGCTGATGATCGAGCAGCTGAAACCAGGCTGTGCGCCCACGCTCGCCTGGGGCGTCCTGCTCCACGACGTCGGCAAGCCCCCAACTTTCACCCCGCCTTCAGGACCAAATAGCCGCATCCGATTCGATCGCCACGTTGAGGTCGGCGCCAAAATGGCAGAAGAAATCTGCCGCCGCCTGCGCTTCCCCAACGACGACACCGCGCAGATCGTCGCCCTCGTCGCCAATCACCTGCGTTTTAAAGATGTCGGTCAGATGAAGCTTTCCACCCTGAAGCGATTCGTGCGCCTCAATCATTTCGAAGAACACCTCGAACTGCACCGGCTCGATTGCCTCTCGAGCCACCGGAATCTCACCGCCTACGATTTCGTCCAGCGCTTCCTGGCGGAGACTCCCGCCGAGCAGGTCCACCCTCCTCGCCTCCTGACCGGCGAAGATCTCAAAGCCCTCGGCTACCCGCCGGGACCACGCTTCAAAGAAATTCTAGCCGCTCTCGAAGACGCTCAACTCAACGGCACGATCCACAACCGGGAAGAGGCCCTCAGGCTCATCCGAGATAATTTTACGGCTTCACCCGGATAGACCTAAATAACCTGTTGTAAATAGGATACAAGAAGCCGGCCAAGCGCCAAAGTGCCGGATCACTTGCAATTCAAGATTGAGTCTGATACACTCACTAAGACTTATAACGCTCAACGAAACCCTCTCAATCCTTTTTGCTTTTCCCTGCATCTAACACACTACAGCGGCCGATAAGCTGCTGTAGGATTCATTCGGATTTCATAGCTTTATAGGCTCAAAGGGGGACACAGTGAGTAAGACAACTAGAGTCGTTCCGCAAGAGCTCCCCATCCTGCCGGTGCGTGATACGGTTCTGTTCCCGGGCGCGGTGATGCCGCTGCCTGTGGGCCGCGAAAGCTCCCTGGCATTGCTGAATTCTTTGGACGGGCCGGAGAAACTCCTCGGGGTCGTCGCGCAGCTCGATCCGCGCGTTGAGAATCCCGTCGGCTCCGATCTGCACAGCGTGGGAACTCTCGCAAAAGTACACAAGATGGTGCGCATGCCCAACGGAAACGTGGTTGCGTTTCTCGAGGGCCTCGACCGCATCCGCGTCACTGAAGTAGTCGGCTTGCAGCCCTTCATTCGGGCGCGCATCGAAGCGCAACCGGATCTCGAAGATCAAACCGATGCCGAACTGACCGCGCTTCAGCGCAACGTTCAAGAGCTGTTCCGCGAAGTGGTGGCTCGTTCGCCGCAGCTTTCCGACGACTTGCAAACCGAAGTGATGAACATCGATTCACCCGGGCGCTTAGCCGACTTCGTCGCGTCCACGCTTCCGTCGCTCAACACCATGGTTCGCCAGGAACTGCTTGAGACCTTCAGCGTCCGCAAGCGCCTGGAAACCCTGATCAGCGAGCTGACCAAAGAACGCGAAGTGCTTGAACTCCGCAGCAAGATTCACGATCAGGTGCAGGAACAGGTGAATCAGAGCCAGCGCGAGTTTCTGCTTCGCGAACAGATGAAAGCGATTCAGAAGGAGCTCGGCGAATCTGACGATGGCCAAGCGGAAATCGAAGAGCTTCGCAAAAAAGTCGAAGAGTCCGGAATGACCGAGGACGCCAAGAAAGAATGCGCTCGCGAACTGAAGCGCCTCGCCAAGATGACTCCGGCTTCAGCCGAATACATGGTCTCGCGGACATACCTTGAATGGATGACTTCGTTGCCGTGGAATAAAACTTCCGGCACCGACGACATCAACATTCCCAAGGCCGAAGAGATCTTGAACGAAGATCACTACGACTTGGAGAAGGTGAAGGAACGCATTCTCGACTATCTCGCAGTGAAGAAACTGCAACCGGGCATGAAGGGTCCGATTCTGTGCTTCGTTGGGCCTCCTGGCGTGGGCAAAACTTCGCTCGGAAAATCAATCGCGCGAGCGATGGGACGCAAATTCGTCCGCATCTCGCTCGGCGGCATGCACGACGAAGCGGAAATTCGCGGCCATCGCCGCACTTACATTGGCGCGCTTCCCGGCCAGATCATTCAGGGAATTCGCCGAGCTGAAACGTTGGATCCGGTTTTTATGCTGGACGAAGTTGACAAGCTCGGACGTGATTTCCGCGGTGATCCGGCGGCGGCGTTGATGGAGGTGCTCGACCCGGAACAGAACTCCACGTTCCGCGATCACTACCTCGATGTGCCCTTCGATCTTTCGAAGGTTCTCTGGGTGGCGACCGCGAACTGGATGGATCCAATTCCCGAACCGTTGCGCGATCGCATGGAGATTATCGAACTCGCGGGTTACACCGAAGAGGAAAAGGTCCACATCGCGAAGCGCTTTCTGATTCCCCGGCAAACCAAGGAACACGGTTTGGCGCTGGGCGAACAGATTGAATTCACCGACGAGTCGTTGCACTACCTGATTCACAGCTATACGCGGGAAGCAGGCGTGCGAAACCTCGAACGTGAAATCGCAACGCTCATTCGCAAGCAGGCGCGGCGCATTGCCGAGGGCAAGACGGAAAAGCAAATCGTCACGCCCGAAGTGATTCGCGAGGCTCTCGGTCTCGAGAAAGTTCGCATCGAGAAGGAAGTCGAAGAGCGCGTACAGAAGCCCGGCGTCTCGGTCGGTCTTGTATGGACACCGGTCGGCGGAGATATCGTGTTCATCGAAGCCAGCAAGATGCGCGGCGGTAAGCAGTTCACCGTCACCGGGCATCTGGGCGAAGTGATGCAAGAGTCCACGCGCGCCGCTTTGACCTGGGTGCGCGCGAACGCCGAGCGTTACGGCATCGATCCCGATTTCTTCCGCAAGATCGACTTGCACATTCACGTTCCGTCGGGCGCGATTCCGAAAGACGGTCCATCCGCCGGCGTCGCGATGGTCACCGCTCTCGTCAGCTTGCTGACGGGGCGACCTGTCCGGCCCCGTGTCGCGATGACCGGTGAAATTTCGCTCTCCGGAATCGTGCTGCCGATTGGCGGCGTGAAAGAAAAAGTGCTAGGCGCGAAGCGTGCGGGAATTCGCGAAGTCATTCTCCCGTCGGAGAATGAACCCAACGTGAAGGAGGACTTGCAGCCCGAGATGCTCGAAGGCGTGCAAATCCACTTCGTCCGCACCGCCGAGGAAGCCCTCGATATCGCGCTCGGCAAATTCGAGAAGCCTGTCCGGCCAGCCTCCGGCGGCTTCCCGAAAGATCAACCCGCTGCGGGCCCAGTCCACTAAGACGCCCGCTACAAGCCGTGCACAATTGCATGGTTGATAAGACGACAGCCCAACACAGAAGGCCCGGGAACGCCAAGCCCCCGGGCCTTTCCTTTTTGCGGTCGTCGCACCGGTCTAAGCCATTCTTGGTTTTGCCTTGTCTTTAGGGGCGCCGCGTTTCAGGCGCCTTTTGCCAGAGAACCAGAAATGCCCACGGGGTTAAGCGAAGCTGGATTTCTCCGTGTGATTGAGGCTTGTCGGTTGTAGCGCCTCCGTCGCCCTGCCAGCGTTCCTCGTTCGAATCGAGAACCGTCTGCCACTTCCCTGCGGGAACCGGTAGGTTGACGCTCGCTGGGATCCGATCGAAGCTATGCACAATAAGAACCTGGCCCGATGCATCCCACCGCCCGACCACCAGCACGTCCT
>Ga0210394_10001055_pt1 | contig 47540 bp, 39 predicted proteins | sample IncBWC12MmetaG_FD_160121 | JGI IMG/M metagenome (GOLD analysis project Ga0210394, IMG submission 160121) | Forest soil microbial communities from Barre Woods Harvard Forest LTER site, Petersham, Massachusetts, United States - Inc-BW-C-12-M | ecosystem: Environmental > Terrestrial > Soil >...
TTTCCTTATGCACATCCATGCCGATATACTTTTTGCTATCCATTGAGGGCGTTCCTTTCTGTAGGGGGTTCGAGCCGAACACTCAAAACCCTACTCCAAAAGGGGCGCCCTTTTATATTGCGTCGTGAAAACCTGCGCGAGTTGCGCAGGATCGGGTGATTGGGCGAATAGTGCGGCGGGAAAGGCCAGCGTCGCCGCGAGGATCGCAGAGGGTATTCGAGGCATGCGTCGAAGTATAACGCCAGTTTCTAGATATTGAGACAAAGGCCCGACTGAGCGGTTCCGTCGCCTGATATCGGTGAAGCGAAACGGAACTCATGACTGGACGCCTGCCGCCGTGTCTTTCCTCCACATTGGTTAGACCTGGTCGCCCACTCTGTGGGAAGATGCCAATTGGGTTGATCGACCTAATTGGGCATGATGCCATCCTCGCTTCTCAGCCAACCCGGATACCTCTTTCGCGCAGTCGCAGCACAAGGCCTTTGTGTGATGTTGCTCCTGAGCGACGGCGTGGCGCAGCAAAACCCTGCCGAAAAAGCGGCTGACCAGAGCCAGCAGAGTGGCATGAGCACAGGCGCTGCGCATGCTCCCGTAAAAGACGCGCTTTCGCGGCCGATCACCGCCGGGGGCTTCGTCGATGGCGCGCCCGTGGTCTTCGCAGATATTACTCATGCTGCGGGGCTCGATAAATTTCATCACCGTTCCGGAGATCCGGAGAAGAGGACCATACTGGAGACACCTGGTTCCGGTGTCGCTCTACTGGACTACGACAACGACGGCTGGCTGGACATTTACTTGTTGAATGGTTCGACCTTTCCGGCACTGAAGGGCAAGGAGGCAGCGCCGCGAGCGATGCTCCTGCACAACAATCACGACGGCACATTTACGGACGTAACCGACAAGGCCGGTGTGGCGAATGAGCGCTGGGGATTCGGAGTAGCCGTCGCTGATTATGACAACGATGGCTGGCCGGACATCTACGTCTCGAACTTTGGAAAGAATCGCCTGTACCACAACAATCACGACGGCACATTCACGGACGTCGCGGAGAAGGCCAGCGTAACGCTGGGCGGCTGGTCCACGGGAGCAACCTGGGGTGATTACGACCACGACGGACTGCTTGACCTGTTCGTTCCGGGCTACGCAAAGTTTGATCCGGATCATCCTGTGATTTCCGGACAAGGCGGCTTACCGTCCGGATTCTGCCAGTTCCGCGGAGTCGAGGTCATGTGCGGACCGCGCGGCTTACCAGGCGAGGGCGATCACCTGTTCCACAACAACGGCGACGGAACGTTCACGGATGTCAGCACTAAAGCCGGAGTGGCAGACACAAAGGGGTACTATGGGTTCGCATCGGTCTTCGTTGATGTGGATGACGACGGATGGCTTGATCTTGCAGTGGCAAACGATTCCGTGCCGAGATACCTCTACCTGAACAAACATGACGGTACGTTTCAGGACATAAGTTACATATCCGGTTTTGCGTTGAACGATGAGGGACGCGAGCAGGCCTCCATGGGAATCGCGGTGGGTGATTACAACCGCGACGGCAAGGTGGACTTCTACATCACCAATTTTTCAGATGACTACAACACGCTCTATCGCAACGATGGCGATGCGAACTTCTCGGATGTTACTTTTCGAGCGGGGATCGCGAATCTGACCATCCCGTTCCTGGGGTGGGGCACAGGCTTTCTGGACTACGACAACGACGGCCTGCTTGATCTTTTCGTGGTCAATGGCCACGTATATCCCGGTGTGGACAAGCAGGACTGGGGCACGACCTGGGCACAGAGGCCGCTGTTGATGCGAAATCTGGACGGGGTGAAATTCCAGGAAGTTCCGCCGGCGACGGGCAGCGGCCTCGCGGTGGTGATTACCGGACGGGGAGCGGCGTTCGGAGATTTGTTCAACGATGGCCACATGGACGTGGTGATCAATAGTGTGGATTCGACGCCGACGCTGCTCCGAAACGTGGTGAAGAATTCGAACCACTGGGTAACTCTGAAATTGGTTGGCGGGCCAAAAAGCCCGCGGGATGCGATTGGAGCGAAGGCCTTTGTCACCGCCGGCGGAGTTCGTCAACGCGGGGACGTGATCAGCGGCGGAAGCTACGCGTCGAGCTCCGATCAACGACTGCACTTTGGTTTGGGAACTGCCACAAAGGTGGATAAGGTCGAAATCCACTGGCCAAGCGGAGCAAAGGAACAAATCACCTTGCCCGAAGTGGACCGCATCTACACAGTTGTCGAAGGAAAAGGGATCGTCGAACGGTGAAGCGTCCTCTTGCGAATCTGGCCCAACGTGAGAATGCAGCATTCCCCTTCCTTGCTGCTCTCGTTGCTGTCGCTTTTGGAGTGTTGACGGGCGCCTCTGGAAACTCACAGGCGACCAAGACCGTGGATTCGGCAACTGCCGGAAAATTCTCGGACGTCACTCAACGTCTCAGAATTAATTTTCAGCATCAAGCTTCGCACACTTCGAAAAAATACTTGCCGGAGACGATGGGGTCCGGCGTTGCCCTTTTTGACTATGACAACGATGGACGCCTAGATATTTTTCTGGTCAACGGCGCGCCGCTGAACGATCCCACTCCCAAGGGAACGATTCCGCAGAAGACTGGGCCAAAATATTGGAACAGGTTGTATCACCAGAAGGCTGATGGAACTTTTGAAGACGTGACCGAGAAAGCGGGCCTGCAAGGGACCGGATATGGCATGGGCGTGGCTGTGGGAGATTACGACAACGATGGCTACGAGGATCTTTATGTAACTGCGTATGGTGGAAACAAGCTGTACCACAACAATGGAGACGGAACATTTTCCGACGTGACCGCTAAGGCAGGGGTCGGCGGTAGCGGATGGTCGACCAGCGCGGCGTGGGTGGACCTGGATGGAGACGGCTATCTCGATCTCGTTGTTTTGCGCTATCTGGAGTGGGATTTTGATGACATCTGGTGCGGCGAACACAAAGAAGGCTATCGAGCGTATTGCCATCCCGACTATTTCAAGCCGGCACAGCCACTGGTGTACCACAACAACGGGGATGGAACGTTCACGGAAGTGGCAGAGAAACTCGGCCTAGCGAAGGCTGGCAAGGGACTCGGCGTGGCTGTCGCGGACTATGATCGCGACGGACACATCGATCTTTTCTTTGCGAATGATTCGATGGCGGAGTTTCTATATCACAATAAGGGCGACGGAACGTTTGATGAAGTTGGATTAGTCTCTGAAGTGGCGGTGGACATAGACGGCCGAACCTATGCGGGCATGGGAGTCGATTTCGCCGACTATAATAATGATGGATGGCCGGACATTGTTGTGACTGATCTGGCCAATCAACGGTACGCGCTCTATCAGAATAACGGCGACGGAACATTTACCTATATGAGCACACGATCCGGGCTTGGCACCATTTCACTTGCCCATTCGGGATGGGGCGTCCGGCTGTTTGATTTCGACAATGACGGCTGGAAGGATCTGCTCATTGCGCAGGGCCACGATCTCGACACCATTGAAAAATCAAATCCTAATCTGCGCTATCGAGAGCCCATGCTACTTGCCCGCAACACCGGCGAACGGTTCGTGGACGTGTCCGAGAGCTCCGGCGAGGTATTCAAGAAGCTGTGGGTGGCTCGAGGAATGGCAATCGGAGATCTGGATAACGATGGCAGGATGGACGCGGTCGTGACGACGAATGACGGGCCGGCATACGTCTTGCATAACGAGACTATTTCAGGAAACCGCTGGTTGCTGCTCAAACTGGTGGGGCACAAAAGCAATCGCGACGCGATCGGTGCGAGCGTGAAGCTGGTTACGCCGAGCGGGCAGCAGTTCGCCACGGTTACCACAGCGGGGAGCTATCTTTCTTCCAGCGATAAACGCGTTCATTTCGGCCTTGGAAAAGAACAAACTGTCGAGTCCGTTGAGATTCGGTGGCCGAGCGGTATCGTGCAAACACTTCGAAACATTCCGGCTGACCAAATATTGCAGATTGACGAGCCACTCGCGCCCGCAAACACGAGACCGCCGGCAAAATGATGTGTAAGTTTGGCAGCGGCCGGAGCGGATTGCTTCTCTTTGCTGCGCTCCTGTTCTTGCTCGTTCCGTCTCGGTGCTCCGCTCAAACGGAAACCGAGTATGCACGGGGTGTGGCAGCGTTCCGTTCTGGAGAGTATGCCGCGGCCGCTGATTTGTTTGCCAAAGCTGAGACGGCCACTCCGGGCAGTACCGACGCACTTATCTACCAAGCCAAATCGCTCGTGCATTTGCAAAACTTCAGCGCGGCGGAAAGCGCGCTTCGCCGCCACCTCGCGCTGCATCCAGACTCGCAGGAGGCTCTGTACCTGCTCGGATTCGTCCTGCACCGGGAGAACAAGCCCAAAGATTCGCTGGGAATCTATACTAGAGCCGCGGCATTGAAGCCTCCCACGGGAGACGATTTGAAAATCGTGGGGCTCGACTACATTCTTCTGAACGATTATCCAGACGCGATCAAGTGGCTTGAAAAAGCGGTGAAGCTCGAACCTAGCAACAAGGACGCGTGGTATTACCTGGGCCGTGCGTACTATTCGCGATCTCTCCTTGCGGAGTCCCGCGAAGCTTTCCAGACCGTGTTGCGTTTCGATCCACGCAACGCCAAGGCGGAGAACAACCTGGGGTTAATTCTGGAGTCCGAGGCTAAGCCAGACGAGGCGCTGGACGCCTATCGCAAAGCGATCGAATGGCAGACTGAATCTTCGCAGCAGAGCGAGCAGCCGTACTTGAATCTTGGAAGTCTTTTGCTTGAGTTGGACCGGGCGGGCGAGGCCGTGCCTTCTTTGGAGAAGGCCGTGGTGCTCGGGCCAAACAACGCGGACTGCCACTTGAAACTTGGAGTGGCGTATCTACGGGTAAATCTGCCGCCCGCCGCGCAGAGGGAATTGGAACGAGCAGCAGGGCTTGAGCCGGAGAATGCCGCGATTCATTACCAATTAGCGAGACTCTACAAGCAGACGAAACAGATGGATAAAGCCAGAATCGAATTTCAGCGCACCGACGACCTACAGAGCCGGGCGGCTGGTTCTCGGCCGCCGGGTCCTCCCGAACGGTGACACGCCTTCTCTATTGAAAGAAACGATTGGCTAGTGCGTTTTCGTTGACGAGGGCCAGCGGAAGGTTGCAACGGCGGCGGGATCAAGACGGTAACTCGCGTACATATTCTTCCAGTTCAAATTGAAGGTGAGGGCGGAATTGCTACCGTTCAACACCATCAAAACAATCGAGCCATCTGGATTACGAAAGGCCAACGATTCCAGCCGCTCCTGCTCAAAGGTGCTCGAGTCGATTCGGAAGGCTCCCGGCGCGACAAACTTACTGGCGTGGCCGAGAGCTGTAAAATCCACGGTAGGGATGATTCGCGAGGGCGTGACGGCATCATCAATGGTAACGACGCCGCGGCAGGTTTTGCAGCCGCCCAGATAAGGCTCGTGATTCTGATTTAGCGCGAGGTTCCACAGGATTACTCCCTTTGCCCAATTCCGCATTGTGGAGATGACCAACCGGGCTTGCTCCTCGAGCAGTCTTCCTTTCTGCCACTCGCCACCGGAACATTCCGTCAACCAAATGTCTTTGTCGGGAAATCGATTGTGGAGTTCGGTCTGCGCCGTAGGATTGCCACCATAGCAATGAACGGCGATGCCCGGGATGAAACTGGCGGCCTGTTTGTCGTTCAACATCTTAATCGGAAAATCGATCAAGTCCCAATTGTGATCGAAGGTCAGAATCTTGGCTTTGACCGCTGCAGCGCGGAATGCCGGTCCCAGATTGTCTCGAATAAAGTTTGCCTGTTCTTCAGCGCTCATTCCCATACCGGGATAATCAGTTGGGATGTTAAGTGGCTCATTTTGTACGGTTACTGCGTAGATGGGAACACCAGCTCCCTCATACGCCTGAACATATCGCACAAAGTATTTGGCGAGCGGACCGTACGCGGAGGGCAGGAGCGTTCCCTGGATCATTGAGCCCGAGGTTTTCATCCAGCCCGGCGGGCTCCACGGCGACCCGATAATCTTGAGATTTGGATTGAGATCAAGAGCTTCGCGGAGGAGAGGAATGATTTGCTCGCGATCATGATCAATGGAGAAATGCTCCATTTCCGGATCCGCTTCTCCCTGGGGCATGTCGTCGTAGGTGTAGTCCTTGAGGGCGAAGTCGCTGGCGCCCATGGGTTGACGCAGCATGCTCAAGCCGATTCCTTTTTTCGGGTCAAAGAGCAATTGCAAAAGTTCGCGCCGCTGTGAGGCCGTCAGCTTTTGCGAAATCAGCCAGGCAGAGGAATCGCTGAGAGAGGCGCCGAAGCCGTCGATCTGCTGATACTTTGTCGCATCGTCGACGGTAATGGTGAGTCCCTCGACATGAGAAGACGCAAAGTGAAGCGGGGGTTTCTCTTGCAGCGATTCGTGCAACTCGTCCGAGGATTCAACGACGTTGATGCTGATGGAGTTGCTTCGTTGCGCCTGAGAGGAGACGACTCCCGTCCAGGAGGCGAGGCCGATTACGGCAAACGACAGGAATACGGAGAATCCCTGTGTGCGGAGTGCGAAATGGGCGGTGCGCTTCATTTTTCAAGATGCCTCACGATCGTTCAATCTACTGCGGATTCTGCGGCGAGGAAGGAGATTGCGCAGCAGCGGGATTCTGTTGGACCTGGAATCGCTTCAGCGCTTTTTGCGAGTTCTCTGCTTCTTCATCCTTGAGCTTTTGGAATGTGACCATGGCCTTTTGCGCGTCCTCCAGGCGATGGAGCCGCCGGTACACGATTCCCAGCTGATACCAGGATTGCTCGACGACCTCGGGGTCCGATCCGGCAGCGGAAGTGGCGCGCTCCAAATGCTGAACGGCAGCGGCGTCATTTCCGAGGAGCATTTCGGCCCTGCCCAGGTTGTATTCGGCATGTTGCAGGTCGGGCTTGACGCGCAATGCGCCCTCGATTAAAGATTTCCCTCTCGCGGGGTCGCCACTCTCGATGGCAAGGACACCGAGTTTATATTGCGCAGAGATGTTCTCCGGATCGATCTCGAGTTCCTTAAGATAGGCCTGCTCGGCTTCCGGCAGTTTGCCCGCCAGACGATATTCCGTGCCCAGCCCTTCATGCAGCCGAGGCTCGTTGGGAGCCAGTTTGATGGCGGCCTCATATTCGGCAATGGCGTCCATGTGACGCTCCGCGCTGGCGTTGGCTTCTGCTAGAAGCTCGCGGACGCGCCACGATTTCGGGTCAGCTTTGAACATCCTGGCGTAACTGTCGTTGGAGACAAAAAGATGCGCGCGGCCGCGATGATAGAGGATATCCACGTTATCAGGGGCAAGTTTTGCAGCCTGGTCGAGGGCCTGAACGGCTTCGTCACCATTTCCTTTTTCGAGCGCGACGATTCCCAACCACATCCACGCGTTGGAATCCTTTGGGCTAATGGAGGCTTCCTTGCGTAAAGCTGCCACAGAGGCTTCTAAATGGTTCGTGCGATATTCTGAGACTCCAAGAAACAGATTAGCGCCGCGCAATCTGGGTTTGAGTTGCAGGGCTTTCTGAAAATCGGCAATGGCCTCGTCGTGGCGGCCTTGTTCTTCCCGAACGAGACCAAGGTTCAAGAATGCTTCCGCAAAGGTAGGAGACTGCTTGACGACAGAGGCAAAACCCTCACCGGCTTGATCGAGATTTCCCTGACGCATTGCCTCGGATGCTTGTTGGAATTTCTCTACGACATTGGCTGGGATTGGCGTTTGCGCCATGCAAGGCAGGACTGAAAGAAGCATGACAACACCGAGATTTAGGAAGGGAGAGTGACCAAAAAGCGCCGCAAAAAAGTGCGCGAGTTGAGTTACCTCAGAAGTCCGGAAAGAAGGGTTCTCCATATTCATGCTCACTGGATAAGTCTACACCCAACTCAAAGGTCATCCAGAAGGTGCAGCATGCAAGAAAAATCCTCCTGCCTCGTTCAAAGCAGGAGGATTTCTCATTCCAGCCAGCAAACGTCAGAATTGGTAACGCAAAGTAAGCTGGATTTGCCTCGTCGGGCTAACAACCGTAATTCCCTTCGGGGCGCCAAACCCGCTGTCCCCAACACCTCCGTCCAAAGTCCCAAAGACATGCCGATTGAAGGCGTTCGGTATGTCCACTTTGAAGACGATTGCTTGATTCTCGTGGAATGTCGTTCGTTTCTGGATCGCGAAGTCCTCATTGAAATAGGGCTGACTTCGTACGTTACCGAGGACCAATGGAGCTCCTCCGTAGACGTATCCACGTTGAGCCACCAAGTTCGGGGCATTGGGATCGAAGAAGGCTGCGCAGTTGAAATAATTGTTGTTGGAAAGGGCGGTGAATGTGCCGTCCGGGTTCTCGTGGCACCCGCTAAAGCCAGGCGAGTTGAGAGTAGCCGCAAGGTTTAAGGAGCCGTGATTCGGCGCCAAAATCGGCACACCAGGAATAATGTTGTAGCGGAATGCTCCGTCTGTGCCTGGCGGCGATTCTGCATTGGTGTTAAAAACGGTCGGCGTGCCGCTCTGGTAGCGCTGCACTGCGCCGACTTGCCATCCGCCCAGGACCTTGCTCGCGACGCCGTGATTCAGGTACTTCTTCCCCGGCCCCGCGGGAAGCTCATAAAGATAACTGAGCACCAGCATATGGGGCGTGTCCTGATAGCTCAAAGCCTTCTGCGATAGTGGATTAAAGGGATTCTGGGCGGCAAATTCGTTTGAAGAAAAGCCGGAGAACACAGGGATGGCGCTATCTGCGTTCGTCAGCGTCTTTGAGTAAGTGTAAGAGGCGAGCAGATTCAGTCCATTGCGGAACCGGCGCTCCAGTTTGACTTGCAGTGCGTTGTAGGTGGAGACGCCCAAATTTTCAAGGCACGAGCACATACCGTTGTTGCTGCCGCCGATGTCCAGATATTGCGGAAAAGGCCGAAGGGCTTGAGCCACCGTATTGTTAGAACCTCCTGTGGGCCCCGAGGGACCGTACAGAGGCTCAAACCAAGAAGGCAAGGTGACACCGACAGAGGCGAGTGCAGCCTGCCCTGCCGGGCTCGTTGGATCATCGCTCAAGGCATTTCCCAGACTGTAGTATTTGGGGTTCAGCGCATTCACTTGGGCGATGTTGGTATGAAGGTGGTCGCCCTTTATACCCACGTAACCGACGCTCAAAATCAGATCCGTGGCCAGTTGTTTCTGAATCTCGAAGCTCCAGTTCTGGGTCATCGCCGGCCGGCCGTAGCTTGGGGCTATGTAACCGACATTCTTGCCGTTTAGGAGAGCTGGATCAGTGCTGTTCTGAGGCGGCGTAAAGGTTGGAAAGCCGGCAGAGAGCGCCTGGACCGGCGTAAAGTTGTTGCCAGAGGTAAATGTAGGTTGAACTGTGCTGCCGCTGCTGAACTGAATGGTGCCGGTAGGCAGGTCGTCGTAGAAGAGAGCCGCGTAGTAGATGGCATACCCACCCCGGATGACGATGTTGCGGATTCGACCGAACAATTGGTCCGGCGCGTAGGCAAAGCCAATGCGCGGGCCAAAGTCTTTGTAATAGATATTGGCGCCCGTAGCATCATGGCCGTAGATCAAAGCGCCGGGAACCGCGGGAGAAATGGGAATAGCGGAGTTCCCGCTGTTAGGAAGGGAGAGATCCAAAGCGGACACGGCATTGTGAGCCTCGTGGCGAGGGGTATCGACATCATAACGTAACCCGAGGTTTAAAGTGAGGTCTCGGCGAATCTTGTAGTCATCCTGAACATAGGTCGCAAAGTAGTTGGAATTCAAACGAGGATTCACTGAAGTGATGGACAATTGCTCCGACTGCGGGAGCCCGAGCAGGAAGCTGGCGAAGGGATCGCCGGTGGTCGTGTTGTTGGGAGCGACCGCAGTCTCAAAGTTGTTAAACCCGTAGTTAGGCGAGGTATCCCCAGCGGCAACGAACGTGTATTGGTAGGCTCGCCACTCTCCGCCAAAATGGAAATAGTGCCGCCCGTGGACCCAACTGACACTGTCCGATGTGATCAAGCTGTTGGGAATGTGACCGTTGTCGCTTTCGGTGCTAAATCCGGTGTAGCCGATAGCAACCGGGCTACCGTTGAAGCTGATCTGAGGAAACACAGCACCACTTGCATTGCTAATTCCGAGCACAGCTGGCCAATTAGAGCCGTTAACGCTGTTCGCTTGGCTCTGATTGTTGAGACGATTCAGTCCGATGGTGAAGCTATTCAGCCAATTGGTGCTCGGCGTGTAATCCCAGCCAAACCGCAAGTAGTGGGTGAAATTGATATTGTGGAAATTGCCGTCCAAGGGACCCGGCAGATCGTCTGAACCAGCAGGAGTACCCTGGTCACGGGAACTGTAGGAGAAGAAGAATTTGTTCTTTGTTCCCCAGTTTTGGTCAATTCGGAAACTCATCGTCGTGTCCCGAATTTTCTGGCTGGAGAGAAAGACAAAGTTGGACGTCAAACCCGACGTGGTGGGGAGGACAGTCAGGTAGCTGAGAATCTTCTTTGAGACGTTGTCCCACCTCGATGGAGGCACGATGTTGCCGGGAAAGGCCGTACGGCATTGCACAGACTGCCCGCCGACTATGACAGTTTTGGTGGTCGAAGGGTCGAAAATCTGACCTTGGAGAATCGGCGAACCATCGCATGGATTGGTGGCCCCAGTCGCCGCCCCGAGCAGGGCAGAGAAATCACCGTTTTGCAGTTCGGCCTTGGTGGGAAGAGTGTCCGTGGACGACGTTCCCGGGTTGTTCCGGTATTGTTCCCAGGAAAAGAAGAAAAACGTTTTGTTCCGGCCGTCGTACAGTTTGGGGATGCGCACAGGGCCACCCAAGCTGCCGCCAAAGTCGTTCTGGTGATCGGCAGGCCTGGGGCTCTTGAAGAAATTATTATCCCAGGAATTGGCGTCCAGCGAAGTGTTCCGGAACAAGTCAAAAGCCGTACCGTGGTAGTCGCTTGTTCCGGACTTGATGGCAAAACTCTCAATTCCGCCCGAAGTCCTTCCGAATTGCGCCGAAAAAGTGGAGGTCAGTACTTTGAATTCGCTCAACGCTTCCACGGAGGGCGCCGTCTGATCGAAGGCCGAACCGCTGTCGGAGCGCGTGGTGCTCACGCCATCGAGTAGGACCTCCGTGCCAAAGTTCTGGCCTCCGCTTAGCTTCGACTGAAAAATGCCGGAAGAACCGTTACCGTTCTGGTTGGTCCCGGGTCCCTGGGTGCCAGGGGCAAGGAAGACAAAGGTCTCCGGAGACCTTAGAAAACTCTGGCCGGAGGAATTTAGAGACAACGGCAGTTCCACAATCTCTTTCGCACTGACCACCGTACCTATTTCGGAGGTTTCTGTTTGAATGCGAGGAGCATCAGCCACGACCGTCATGGATTCCTTGACCTCGCCCGGTTGGAGGGCGATGTCCAAGGATGCGACGGTGTCAATCTGGACGACAACCCCCGTCACTTGCGCAGTTTTAAATCCCTTCGCTGTAGCGGTGATGTTGTACGTTCCCAAGACCAGGTTTGAAAAACGGAAGGCGCCCGTAGAAGTTGATGTTGTCTTGTACAGGGTGTGAGTTTCGACGCCGGTGGCAACAATATCAGCATCAGCGACAGCGGCACCGGAACTATCCAGGATAGATCCGGTAATTCCGCCATTGTTGGTTTGCGCCGAGAGCGAATAGCACGCAAAGAAGAGGACCGCTGTAACAACGAGGAACCGACTGGCTGATATGTAGAAACAACGCATTTTGCATGCCTCCCGCTCAGTCAAAGCCTCGACGTCACATCACCGGCAAAACGCAGTTGAAGCGTTTATGCAATCGGTTTCTGAAACCGGTTACTTGCTATCCCGTTTATCAGTGCTGTCTGAGTCTTGTCAAGTTCTTTTTCTTTTGTGAATCTTGTTTTTCGATGCTCGTGGTCTGCACCCTCAAAACATGATACGTTGGGCGCGCGAGTGACAATCGCTGAGGCAAAGCGCTATCCAGCGCTGCTCATCGCTTTGACTAAGTCGCTCTAGCAGCGTCAATTTGGCACCAGAGGCGATTTTCGCGGAGGAAAACGCATGGGCCATACAATGAGGGAAGTGGCCAAACGCGCCGGAGTCTCTCCCGCTACGGTCTCCCGCGTCCTCAATAAGACCCAATACATCTCTGTGGAGACCGAGAGGCGCGTTTTAGAAGTCGTTGGGCAAATGAAATACTTCAAGAATGTACATGCCCGGCGGTTGGCCACCGGCCGGAGCGATTTGTTCGGGCTGGTGATTTCGGAGATCGCCAACCCTTATTTTCCCGAGATCATTCGTGGATTCCAGTCTGCCGCCTGGGATCGCGGGTTCGACGTCCTTCTTTGCAACACCCAATACGACCAGGCCCGGACAAAATCCATCATGCGCAAGCTGATCGAAAGTGACGTCCGCGGAGTCGCGGTGATGACCTCCTCGATCGACAAGAGCACGGTTGCGGAACTCATCGACGCGGGAATTGGCGTGGTGTTCTGCAACGTGAGCCTGGCCGAGAAGCTGGTGAGCACCATTTCGATAGACTATCAGCGGGGTATCGAGCAGGCCATCGAGCATATCGTCGGACTCGGTCACCGCCGCACCGCGGTCATTGGTGGGCCGGACGATAACCGGACAGCCATTACAATCAAGGACGCGCTGGTTGCCGGATTGAAAAAGAAAGGCCTCATTCCATTAACGGTCATCAGCAGTAACTACCGCATCGATTCTGGAGCCTCGGCGGTTCGGGCCGTTCTTTCAACGCCGGATAAGCCCACGGCGATTTTCTGCGGCAGCGACCTTATCGCCCTGGGCGCCATGAGCGCTCTCGAAGAGGCCGGTGTGGGGATTCCGGAGGACATCTCCGTTATCGGCATCGACGATATCTCGTTTGCTTTCCTGGCGCGCCCGCCACTGACCACCATCCGAGTTCCCCGCGAGCGGGTGGGGACGACGGCCTTCGAAGCATTGGATAGGATGCTGAAACTAAAACGAAGAAAAGGTGCGGATTACTATTTGGAGACAGAGCTCGTCGTTCGCCAGTCGACCGCGACTGCTCGGTAGAGCCGTGTTAAACGGATGTACAAGAGGGCGGCAATGAGGAGAGCCGGGCCGGACTCCAGTTGGAGCGGGATCTAACCTCGCCAGAACTTGCTTATCCTTTCGTTCAGGAATTGCTGAAAACCGCCGGGCATTCACCGCCATCGTTTCGTCGAACGATATCGCAGCAATTGGCGCGATTCGCGCGCTGCGCGATCCGAATCTTCGCGTGCCCGAGGATGTCTCCGCAATAGGTCTTGAGGATATTCAGGTCGCGGCGTATCACAGCCCTCGTATTAGTCCATCCGCTAACCTCTTCGGGACATGGGAGAAACCGCCGCCCGCATCCTTCTGCACGCATTCAGGGATTCAAAGACTTTCCCGTGAAATTCGCGGTGCCTCCCGGGTTGATCATTCGCGAAAACCACCGCTTCGCCGAATGCCAAAATGCTCCTGCGACGCGTTCGCCCGGATTCACCTTCCGCTTAAGAATTTGCTTGGGCGAAATGCCTATTTGCCTGGAGCAAGACTGAAACTTCCTCGCAAACGGATGTCCGCGGAAGAACTGCCGATCAAAATGCCGAAGTCCCCCGGCTCGGCGCGCCAATCGTGTTTCGTTGCATCAAAATAAGAAAATGCGCGGCGGTCAAGCGTGAGCGTGACGGATTTCGCTTGTCCTGGTTTCAAATTGACCTTCGAAAACCCCTTCAACTCCTTTGCGGGCCGAGGAACGCTCGCGTGCGAATCGCCGACATACAGCTGAGCTATTTCTGCTCCCTCCCTTACGCCGGTGTTTTTGATCTTGAAGGAAACGCGCACCAATTCTTTAGCCCCGGCGGGCGCAGGGACGATTTTCAAATCGCTGTATTCAAAATGGGTGTACGAGAGACCGAAGCCAAATGGGAAAAGTGGTTTTACAGCCGAGAGGTCGAAGTGCCGATATCCGACAAAAATCCCTTCCGTGTATTCGACGTGCTTGTCACCCTTCTGCGGGTAGTAGCTCTTGAAAGTAGGATTGTCTTCCCACCGCCGTTCGAAAGAGGCCGGCAATTTCCCCGAAGGACTGTGCTCGCCGAAGAGAACTTGCGCCAGTCCCGTGCCGCCTTCCTGCCCCGGATACCAGGCGTGCAGCAGCGCCGGCACTTTCTCGATCCAGCGCGTCATGTCGACATTCCCGCCTGCCGTCAGCACAACAACGACATTTTTATTGACGCTCGCTACCTGTTCAATGAAGGCATCCTGCCCGCCGGGCAGCCGAAACGTACGGTCGCTTCCCTCACCCTCGTTGCTGGGATCAAATCCCATGCACAGGATTACCGCGTCCGCGTTGGCCGCCAGCGCTTTGGTGGCCTCTCCGATGGGCTGGGTCGCGGCAGCGATTCCAAACCTGGCCGTGGCAGTTCCGGTGCTCTCGAAATATTCCAGCCGGACTTTGTGCGGTTTGCCCGCTTCTAAATGCGAGGAGTATGTGTCCAGCGTCTCGCCGTGAATTTTCCAATCGTCGATGACCAGTGCATCGTCCAGGTAAAGCCGCACTCCATCATCCGCGGAAACGTAGAATTTGTAATCGTCTTCCGCCTCCGGAACGAAATAGCCCGTCCAACGCACGGAGAAATGATCCACCGGTCCTTCATCGCTGTAGCTCCCAGCTCCCCAACGAAAGTCGATGCGTTCATCGTTACGCACGAGTGCTGGATCGCCCTGAAACCGTTCGTTGTTGAAATACTCTCCTTTCAGACCGCGCGGCCCGTCCGCCGCAGTCCGGAACGTGGCGCGGGCCACAATTTCATCGAGCGCAGGTGTCTCTGCCATATAAAGCACGCGCGAATCCTTACCGAGATAATCGCTAATGCCTTCCAGGTAGCTGACGGCACGGAATGGCTTCGTCTGGGAACTTCCCCCTCCTCCTGGAACGGCCGGATAGGAATCCGGGCCAAGCACAGCAATCGTTTTGAATTTTTGTCGGTCCAGCGGCAGCAGATTGTTCTCGTTCTTCAGTAAAACAATTCCACTTCGGGCTTCTTCAAGAGCAATCTCCCGCCCCCCCTGGCTGTACGCGGGAATTCTCGCATCCGTTTGCTCATGGTCAAGGAAACCAAATTCGATTGCCTTTCGCAGGATACGCCGCACTTTGTCGTCGATGATCGCGATGTTTACCTCTCCGCGCTGAATTGCGGGAAGCAGCGTCTTGGCGTTCATGAACGCAGGCGACGGCATTTCCAGATCCAGACCGTTGTTGGCCGCCGCAACACCGTCATGCGTGGCTTCCCAGTCGGACATCAGGATTCCGTCGAAGCCCCATTCCTTTTTTGCGATGGTGTTGTTCAAATACCCGTTTTGGGTCATGAACGTGCCATTCACCAGGTTGTAAGCGTCCATGAGCGCTCCCACTCTGGCTTCCTTTACGGAAGCTTCAAACGCAGGAAGGTAGATTTCACGGAGTGTCCGCTCGTCAACATCCGAACTGTGGTCCATGCGGCCGTATTCCATGTTGTTCGCGGCGAAATGTTTCGCGGTGGCAATGACGCCTTGGGATTGCATGCCTTCGATGAACTGGACAGCCATCCGCGAGGCAAGGTAAGGATCTTCGCCAAGATATTCGAAATTTCTTCCATTCATAGGGGCGCGATAGATGTTCATTCCGGGTGCAAGAATGATGTGTACGCCGCGCGCGCGTGCATCTTGGCCCATGGATATTCCTACCCGCCGTGCAAGGTCTGTGTCCCAGCTGGCGGCGAGCGCAATGGTCGCCGCGTAGGCAGTGGTCTCGCCGTAATCATGGACACCCATCGGGCCGTCGGACATCCGCAACGCGGGCACGCCGAGTCTTGGAATCGCGCGGGTGTAAAAGTCGTTGATGCCGCCAATCAGCGTGATTTTCTCCTCGACGGTCATCTTGTTGAGCAATGTTTCGACACGCTTCTCCACGTCTGCCGCAGATGGATGCGCAGTCTGCACCAGGTTTTCCGTCGCGGACAAGAGCAATACAGAAGTTGTCAGGGCGGCACATAAGAGAAGACCAGCGCGAGTATGTCTGTTCCATTCCATGTTTTGCTCCTCACTCCTCATCGATAGTAACGGCATCTTACCGCCTCGAAGGGGCTTCCGCGCAATGGCCAAACACAATGGAGGCCAGGCGATGCAAGAATGGAATGCTTAAATTGTCTGGACAAACGCACCGCGCCGCGCGATAAGAAAAGTGACCATGACCTTCGCAAGCAGGATTTCGCGCAGAGCCTTTATGCGGTCGACTTCACTTGCGGCCGCAGGGGCTGCGACATTTCAACTTGCCGCTCCAGCTGGATTGGCAAATCTTTCGAGTCCGCCGCCGCTCAAAGAGTTCGGTTACGGCGACGTAACCTTACACAGCGGGCTTCACGACCGGCAGCTTCGCGAGACCCACGCTGTTTTGATGGAACTCAGCGAAGACAGTTTGCTCAAACCGTTTCGGCAAATGGCCGGACAACCAGCGCCGGGAACCGATCTGGGCGGCTGGTATCACTATGATCCTGACTACGACTCCAATGCTGTGGATGTGGGCTTCACCCCTGGCGCTTCCTTTGGACAATGGGTTTCCGCGCTGGCGCGGGGCTATGCGATCGATGGTTCTCCGGCGACTCGAGAGAAGGTGCTGAGGCTGAATCGCCTCTATGCGCAGACCATCTCCGGAGACTTCTACGAGAAGAATCGTTTCCCGGCCTACTGCTACGACAAGCTGGTGTGCGGGCTCATCGATTCGCACGAATATGTCGGTGATCCGGACGCTTACGCCATTCTGGAGCTCACCACGAACACCGCGTTGCCGCATCTTCCTGGGAAAGCCATCGAGCATGGGCGGAGATGGCGCGAGAATCCAGGCGAGGGATACACCTGGGACGAGTCCTACACGATTTCGGAAAACTTGTTTCTCGCGTATCAACGCGGCGCGGGCGAACGCTATCGTTCGCTCGCCGTTCAGTACTTATACGATGAGTATTACGATCCGCTCGCCGAAGGCCGTAACGTTCTCGCCGGCAGGCACGCTTACAGCTACGTGAATTCGCTGAGTTCCGCAATGCAGGCGTATCTGACTCTGGGAAACGCGAAATACCTGCGAGCGGCCAGCAATGCGTTCGAGATGTTGACCGCGCAGAGTTTCGCTACGGGCGGCTGGGGACCAGACGAGCAGCTTCGCGTGCCGGATAGCGAAGATGTTGTCAAGAGTCTGAGGGGAAGTCATAACAGTTTTGAAACTCCTTGCGGTTCCTACGCCCACTTTAAGTTGACGCGTTACTTGCTGCGTGTTACCCGCGACTCAAAGTACGGCGACAGCATGGAGCGCGTGATGTACAACACTGTTCTGGGCGCGAAGCCCCTGCTAGCCGATGGCAGCACTTTTTATTACGCGGACTACAACTTCCAGGGACGAAAAATCTACAAGGATGTTCACTGGCCGTGCTGTTCCGGGACCTTGCCGCAAGTGGCTGCGGACTATCGCATCAACGTCTACTTTGGCGATCCCGAAGGCGTGTACGTCAATTTATACATTCCTTCCACCTTGCGGTGGACCCAGGGTGGCGCTCGGGTCTCGCTAACACAAAGGAGCGGATATCCGTTTGACAGCTCTGTGAAGCTCGACCTTACGCTCTCGAAGCCGGTGGAATTTGAGATTCGCTTGCGGATTCCGGCTTGGGGGGATGGTGCTTCGATTTTCGTCAATGGCAAACCCGTGCCCGCGCTCGGTGGTCCCGGCACGTTTGTAACGATACGACGCACATGGAAAACCGGCGACCTTATCGAAATGAATTTGCCGATGAGGCTGCGATTGGAAGCGATTGACACTCATCATCCGCAAACGGTCGCATTGCTTCGCGGCCCGCTCGTCTTATTTGCGATCACGGAGGTTCCGCCGGCTGTCACAGTGAAACAATTGCTGTCAGCACAGAAGACTGGGCCGGAGTCCTGGCAAGTGGAGACCGATCGCGGACCGATGGGGATGTTGCCGTTCACCGCGATCGGTGAGCAGCAGTATTCCACTTACGTAATCGTCAAATAGCGCTGCCGGTTCCTTCTTGGGTTTTGCGCCCGGCTGGTTTGTATTTCCGCGAAAACAATGTCTAATCTGTGCCAAATTGATGACGATTTGAGGCTCCGAGCCTATAAGAATACATTTAGAGATAATTCTGCGGAACAAAGGTGCCTTGACAAGCCCTGAACGTGTGCGTAAAAGAAGAGCGAATGAATCCGGTTTCCAAAATCAATCGCCCTTCCTCCAATCAAACTTTGAGCGGATCTCGGCCTCGCGCAGGCAGTGGGCATGGTGAGCGCAAACAGCGCCAAAGGAGTCAGCTTTATGACGAAATCTAATTTTTCGCGTCGGGAGTTTTTGCAAAGGAGCGCTGGTGTGGCAGGCGCTTCGCTGGTCGGCGGAACTATCCTTCTGGACCCAGACCCGCTGATTGCTTTGCCTCGCTTGACTGGCGCGAGCGACAAAGTTCGCTTTGGAATTGTGGGAGTCGGCATGGAAGGCACTGGCCTGCTGACCACTGCCATTCAATTGCCCGGCGTAGAGTGCGTGGCCGCTTGCGATCTCTACGATGGGCGCCACGAACTGGCGCGAGAAATAGTCGGGAAACCAATCAAGACAACGCGCCGCTACAAGGAATTGCTCGACGACAAAGAAATTGACGCCATCATCGTAGCCGTTCCCGACCACTGGCACAAACAGGTCGTGGTGGACTCTGTTGGTGCCGGCAAGGATGTTTACTGTGAGAAGCCCATGTCGCACAGTGCCGCGGACGGCGTGGCGATGGTGGCTGCCGCAAAGAAAACGGATCGCATTGTGCAAATCGGTGCACAGCGAACGAGTTCCGTTTTGTGCGCAAAAGCGAAAGAACTTCTCGCAAGCGGAGCCATCGGAGAACTAAGCCTTGTCGAGGGCAGCTTAGGCCGGAACGATCCCACTGGCGCGTGGGAATATCCGCCTCCCGCGGACTTGTCTCCCGAAAACCTCGATTGGGAAACCTGGCTCGGGACCGCGCCGAAGAAGCCTTTTGACCCCTATCTGTTCGCGCGCTGGCGTTGCTGGAAGGAGTATGGAACTGGTCTAGCGGGAGACTTGCTGGTTCATTTGCTCAGCGGAATGCAGTTCGTTATGGGAATCAACGAAACTCCCAAACGGGCGTCGGCATTCGGCGGAATTTACCGCTGGAAAGATGGGCGAAATACGCCTGATGTGCATCCGGTGCTGCTCGAATATGCCAACATTCCGGTGTACATGAGGTTGACACTAGGCACGGAAACTGCGGAAGTTACGCGCTTCATGGGATCGAGAGGCATTCTCGAACTCACGGAGTTCGGCCTTTCCTACACGCCGCAAAGTGGAACTGACCTAGCTCCCAGCTACTACTGCTATGGACTGCCGGCCCGCTTGCGAAATGCCTATTTCAAGCAATGGCACGAAGAGCATGATCCGAAACCTGGGCAAGAGCCCGCCCCCGAGACCGAAAGCTGGCGTGGAAACGATTACGACGATCTGCGGCCGCACCTTTGGAATTTCTTCCAGTCTGTCCGATCGAGAAAACCCGTTGTGCAGGACATCGTCTTCGGCCACCATGCGGCGCTCGGCTGCCACATGGCCAATGAATCGTATTACCGCAAGAGTCCGGTGTATTGGGATGAGGCTTCGCAGACGATTAAGTCCTAATTTCCAGCAGGGAAGGAGCCTCAGTTTTATGAGATTTCAAAGAATCGCACTCATGGTTTTGGCGACGAGCCTGCTTTTGTCTGCAACCGTGCATTCACGGACGGCAAACACAGAGACGACCTCGACTTCGCCATCGATCTCATCCGTTGACGCTTATCTGGGTCGTTGGGACTTGACACTGAAGGCTCCCGATCACGAGTACCCCTCCTGGTTGGAACTCCGCATGGAGGGGGGCCAACTGAAGGCCGTGCTGGTCAGCCGCTGGGGGAACGCAAGGCCGCTTCCCAAAGCTGAACTTTCCAACGGCCACCTCACGTTCGTTTCTCCGAAAGAGGAGGAAGAACGCCCCGAAGACATGGTCTTTGAGGGAACGCTCGTGGGTGACATGCTCAAGGGAACTACGAATGGGCCCAAAGGTGTCACCTGGCAATGGACCGGCGTAAGAGCACCAGCGCTAAAGAGACAAAGCATCCCGAAATGGGGCAAGCCGGTGCCGTTGTTCAACGGGAAGGATTTGACAGGATGGAAGATGTCCGGAACCGGCACGACGGTGTGGAAAGTCGAAGACGGCAATTTGATCAGTCCTGGGAACGGTCCCGAACTGATCGACGATTCCAAGTTTGAGGATTTCAAGTTGCATGTGGAATTCAAGTGCGACGAGAATTCGAACAGCGGCGTCTACTTGCGCGGTCGGTACGAAGTGCAGATTGAGACCGATTCCATCGCGGAGCCGCCCAGTCACCACATGGGTGGTGTCTACGGTTTCCTGGCGCCTTCGCCGGAACTGCCGCGCACGCCCGGAGAATGGCAGAGTTACGACATCACCTTGATCGGGCGTTGGATAACCGTCGTTCAAAACCGACAGACCATCATCGATAACAAGGAAATCCCGGGCATAACGGGCGGCGCGCTGGACAGCCACGAAGAGCTTCCAGGACCTATCTATTTGCAGGGAAGTGAAAAGGGGCGCGTGGTCTTTCGCAGCATCGTCATCACGCCAGCGGAGAAGTAGCAACTATCATCAAGCAGCGCGAAGACCCATGACTCACTTCTTACGCGACATTCTTCGCCAGCCGTCCGAGCTTCAACGAACCATCGATTTTCTTATGGGTGCAGGCCGCCCCGCTCTGGGCGCTGCGGCGGACGCCGTTCGTGGTGCTCGACACGTCTACCTGACTGGGATCGGCAGCAGTTGGCACGCCGCACTAACCACTGGCCCGCTGTTTCAGCTGGGCTCCCGTCCGGTCTACATGCTGAGCTCCGAAGAATTGCTGCACTTCGCCTCCATTCCGCCGGGTTCAGCAATCATAGTAATCTCGCGCAGCGGCCGCAGCGTGGAAATAGTCAATCTGCTCGCCAAGGTTCGCAACAGTGACGTGACCGTCGTAGGCATCACGAATTCAGCGGATGGACCACTCGCGAAGCAAGCGCACATTCCCATCGTGGTTCCAATCAAACTAGATCACGCCATTTCCGTGAACACTTACTCCACTCTGGCGGGGACCGCCGGAATCTTAATGAGTGCCGTCGTCGGTTCCTTAGATCCCGCTCTGGCAACATCGCTATCCCGCACGCTAGAAAAGACCGCGTCGGCCATTCCTGCGTGGCAGGCGCAGATCGCGAACACGTCTTGGCTTGCCCCAAACTCCGTTTATTACTTTCTCGCGCGTGGTTCGAGTCTCGGAAGTTGCCACGAGGCCAGGCTTCTTTGGGAAGAAGGCGCCAAATCTCCCGCAACCGCCATAGGGACGGGCAGTTTCCGGCATGGCCCGCAGGAGATGGTTAATGCGAACATGCGCTTCGGCATCTGGATCGACGGAGAACGCATGCGTGCGCAAGACCTGGCAGTGGCTCGCGACCTGAGGCGGTTGGGTGCTTCCGTCATGCTCGTCGGCCAGGATTTGCCCAGCAATGCCGCCGATCTTGTGTTCCAGCTTCCTCTCGTCCCGCCTCGCTGGCAATTCCTGATTGACATCGTCCCCGCTCAACTCGCCGCGGAACAGTTATCGCGGCTCTCCGGCGTTGATTGCGATTCCTTCCGCTTCTCTTCTTTCATTGTCGAGGACGAGTACGGACTGATACGCGACGAATCTGGAATTCCAAAGGATCAGAAGTAGTCGTGCACTTGGGAATTAGAGGGAAAAAGAAATAGCTATCGAGGGACCAGTCTTGATTGGCGCCATTGACATCGGTGGAACAAAAATTGCCGTCGGCATGGTGAACGAGGCAGGGGTGGTTTTGTCAAAGTTGGAGACACCCACCGACGCGCCTCGTGGTTACTCCGACGGAATTGAACGCATGACCCGTATGCTACGGGAAACGGCTCAGATTGCTGGCGTCGAAATCTCCGGAATCGGAATTGGATCCACGGGCATGGTCTACCCCGTCTCAGGAGCCATCGGCGACGCCGATTTTCTCCCGGGCTGGCAGGGAAACAATCCGGTAAACGATCTGGCGAAAATTTTCAAGGTTTCGGTGGCCCTGGAAAACGATGCGGATGCTTCCGCTCTCGGTGAGGCAACCTGGGGCGCGGGGAAGGGCAAATCGCGATTGATTTATGTCACCGTCGGTACGGGCATCGGTGGCGGAATTATTTTGGACGGAAAGCTCTACCGCGGCGCGGACATGGCTCATCCCGAGATTGGTCACCACGTCATCGACTCTACCGGTCCTCTATGCACATGCGGCTTTCGTGGGTGCTGGGAATCGCTGGCAACTGGTCCGGCGATGGTCGCATGGTTCAAAACGAATGCAGCTGCAGACCACCCGTATCCCGCAGATCTTTCCGCCAAGCAAGTCTGCCAACTTGCGCGACAGGGAGACGACTTGGCTACCAAGGCGGTGGAACGAGAAGCGTACCTCCTCGGTCTAGGTCTCGCTAATCTCATCAATCTTTTTGTGCCGGACGCGATTGTCCTCGGCGGCAGTGTAATGAAAAGCGCGGACCTCCTTCTCGAAGACATGCGCAAAACCATCAGCCAGGGATGCCGATTCGTGCCCTTCGAAAAAACGGAACTGGCTCTGGCCTCTCTGGGGAAAGATGCCAACCTGATTGGCGCTGCGAGCGTCTGGCATCATCGTTTCAAATGCGGAGTTGGCGTAGCTTCCTGATTTACAGCGGCGCCACGTAGAAATGAGGCGAGGGGCAACTCATGACGAGAAGCCGATACATGGTCGCTTTGGTCTTCCTCACTTTTTTCGTGATCTCCTTGCTGACCAATATTCTTGGCCCCATCGTGCCGGATATCATCAGCAGTTTTCACGTGAGCCTGACTGCCGCCGGATTTTTGGCGTTCGCCTTCTTCATCGCCTATGGAGTGATGTCCATCCCCGCCGGCTTCCTCGTGGAACGCTTCACCGAGAAGCCGGTGATGGTGCTGGCGTTCCTGGCTGGGACGCTGGGCTCATTGAGTTTTGCTCTATATCCGGGATACCGCGTGGCCATGATTTCGTACTTCACCATCGGCGCCGGAATGGCTGTTCTACAGGTGGCCATCAATCCACTGCTGCGCGTTGCCGGCGGGGAAGAGCACTACGCATTCAATTCGACTGTGGCCCAACTGGTTTTTGGAAGTGCATCCTTCCTCAGTCCGCGAATTTATTCTTATCTTGTCCTCAATCTGCAGGCTTCCGCTACCAATCAAACCTTGCTATTGCGCGTACTGCGAAGACTTACTCCCGCGGAATTGCCGTGGGCTTCCATTTATTGGATTTTTGCTGCTACCGCGTTCCTAATGGTCTTCGTTTTGTTCCTCACTAAATTCCCAAAGGTCCAGCACACCGCCGAGGAACGGGTGGGTTCCATGGATATGTATTTCATCTTAGCCCGCCAGCGGGTTGTCTGGCTTTACTTCGCGGCCATGTTTGCGTACGTCGGCTCCGAACAAGGAACCGCCGACTGGATGTCGAGTTTTCTGAGCCAGTATCACGGCTTAGATCCCCATACCACCGGTGCGGCAGCGGTTTCCTGGTTCTGGGGGTTGCTCACAGCTGGATGTTTAGTCGGCATGTTATTACTGAAGTTCTTCGACAGCCGCAGGGTGCTCATCGGAGCAGGCGTGGGAGCGCTGTTCAGCCTCACCGTGGCTTTGTTTGGATCTGCAAGAGCGTCAGTGATTGCTTTCCCCTGTGTCGGTCTATTTGCTTCGGTGATGTGGCCCATTGTGGTGTCACTTGCGCTCAATTCCGTCGCGGAATTCCAAGGTTCTTTCTCGGGCATTTTAGGTACCGGAATTATCGGCGGAGCACTCGTGCCGGTGTTCATCGGACGCATAGGAGACTTCGCCGGACTAAGGAGCGGCTTGGCATTTCTCTACGTCACGTTTGGGTTTGTCCTCGGCATTGGCTTCTGGGCACGACCGATAATCAACAACGCTACGGTTCGTGTCAAGAAAGTGGCGAGTGATGTGGCCGGCTGACGGAGGCTGCTACGCGGGGACGGGTTCCGAGAGAATCCGAATAGGAGTGTCCCACTTTCATCGTTACTTGTCCGCTTTCGTCACCAGCATAAGCAGCTCGCGCTCGAATTCTCGGAACTGAGCAACATCGCGTGCGTAGTCAGTGAATGAAGGGATCACCGTTCGGGCTAGCGCGTCCGTGCGTTCCAGGGCATGTCGAGCGGATTCCGTTAGCAGTTCGTAGTCCTCGATGCCCTCTCGCATCACCTCGAGACGCTCCGAAACGAACACCCCGTCGTGCTCCGCATCCGGGTACACGATTGCGTTATCACCGGCGGGAAGAAAGAATCCTCCGCCCCAATCCGGTTGAACGTCTTCGAACGGTCGATCCGTCCAGAAATTTCCACCCCAGTGTAGGTAACCAGTAAGCCCATACCGGTAGTTGAGCCAAGGCAGCAGCCTCACTTTGAGCGACGGGAAGTCGGTGAAGCGATTGAGGTATCTGCCGCGCGGGTCCAGGCAGATGTAATACCAACTTTGGCCGCCACGCGCCTTATGCGCAGCAATCGCATCCAGCCGTTCATCGAAAGTGCCGAGTTTCGGCACCCAAATCGTGGTCTCCTCCTGGGCGGAAATATCTTCGCCCAAGCTTATCGCGTCCAGCGTCGGCACTCCCGGCAGTTCCTCGCTGACGATATGCACGAAGCGCCGGTAGATCGGCATTTCCGCCCCATGCGGTTCATCGTGAACGTGCTGGGCATAACGGCTAAGCCAGCCTTTCTCTTTTAAGTGATTGCGGAGCTGCCGCAAGAACTCGCGAAGGTTCTGTTCCGCACGCGGATCGTCTGCAGGCAGTTCCTTCCTCACTATCTGACCGTCTTCGACCATGTCCGTCGGGATCACATACGGCGCGTCATATCCACCGCCGAGCCGTCCGCTTAGGTGGCCGCCCTCAATCATTCGCGCCATGCCGGCTTTGTCGAAGGTCTCAACCCAACGGTCGACCAAGCTGAAATCGTATTGCACGGCAACGCCTGCCAGTTGCGCTTTAGCCAGTGCCCGCACCGGAACAAACACAACATTTTGTTTGTACTCCGCCATCGTCCGCCCTATGTTCTCCAATACTCGCCAGTAGCGGTCCGGATCGGACTTCAGTTGGGGATAGTGCTTTGCCATCAGCTCGTGATCGAACCAGAGCCAATTGGTCACCCAGAGCTTTTGTTCTTTTGGTACGGTGGCAGCGAAGACTTCCGCGCGAAAAGGCAGTCTTATCTTCCGCTTCTGGGTATCGATCTCGACCACGCCCCGGTAAGTCCCAGGCCGCATGTCCTTTGGTGTGAATATAGAAACCCACAATGTTTCAGTGCAGGATGCCTCCAAAGTGATTTCCTTGTCTAACGGAAACAAGGGATCGGGGTAGGGACCCACTTGTGAACGCACCACTTCGTCCGCGGGCGTGTCGGTAGGGTGCGATTTCACCTTTACGGTTCCTACTCGGTAAGTCTGGACCTGAAGTGTCGCGGTCCCCAAACGCGGAGCAATGACGTGCACCCGCGCCACTTGATGTGACGCAGACCGCAACGCGACCTGCAGGCTGATGTGGCCATTGCGGGCTGATACCAAAGGCAGCCCGACGTTTGATGTTGCCGCGGGGCTGTCAGGGAAGACCTTCACCAACGAATCTACGAACCAGGCTGAAAAGTTGTCACGCTGCGCAGCATGGAGTGGAAGAGAAAAATAGCAGATAAACCAAACGAGGAGTCCCCGCAAAGTCAGCTGTCCTATGTTGTAGATGCGGCATTTCTGCGAATCGGTTGAAGTCATGCTTTCTGTCCAAGAATCCATTTACACGAAATAGAAAACGATGAAATATTTAAGCCGGCAACATCGAGGAATCGTGACTTAAGGTTTCCAGTCTCGGGAGTAAGCGGAAAAACCAGTAGGTCGTAATACTTCAAATGTGACGTGGAGTGGCACATTGGATTGGCTGAATGTGAGATCGACGGTGATTTCCGTGCCGGAGGCGATTTCAGGAAGTTCTACCTCCTGTCGCTCGACCGGGATATTCCCTTCGCCATAGAAAATTCCCCTGAGTCTATACCCCCGAAGAGTGTACATCGGAAGATCATGCCGGGTTCTTAGCCGCAGCTGGAAGGCGTTCAATTGGTTTTCCGCATGAAGTGATTCAACAGGACTTGATTCCCGGCGCAGCACCTCGTAAGAAGGTTTCTGCGCTCCCCAAAGGTCCACAACGCCGTGAACATTTTGCTTCAGCGCGCCCACACCGCTTTCGCCGACATGCGTGCGGTAGTCGTTATAACAGAAGAAAATGGCGCCAGCCACGAAATCCTTGGAACGGATAGCCGCATCGTGGGATCGCAAAACTTCGATTCTATGTTCGTCACCCTCTGGACGGTCTTTAGTACAGGCGCAGTATCCATACTCTGAAATCACCACGGCCTTGTCGGGGAATGCGGCGTGGAGGTCATCCAGATGCTTCATCACTGTCTCTGGAGATCCGGGAACCCAGGTTCCGAAGTATTCATTTGTCTCGATGAAGTCCATCAGTCCGGCTACGTCACGCTGCGGCGTTTCGATTAATGAGTTCGAAGCATAGGAACAAAGCCTGTTAGGATCCAGCCTCTTGGCCTCCTCCAACATATTTTTCGCAAATTGATAGGCCGGAGGATTTTGCCCGCCAATTTCGTTGCAAAGTCCCCAGACCACCACCGAGGGGTGGTTGCGGTCACGCGCGATCATTTCTCGTAACTGTTCTAATCCGTTTTCCAAGATATCCGTATTAGGCGCGGCTCCCATGCCGGCAAATGTATCGTAGCCCCAGGCCGGAATTTCGCTCTGGATGAGAATGCCGTGTCGGTCACAGTAATCGAGAACCCGCTTATCTTGGGGCCAATGAACGCGAGTAAAGACGCAATTCAAATTCTTCAAGTCGTCGTGGTCGTGTGTGATCCACTGGCTGGGTTCCGCCATTCCAAATTCCGGATCGCTCCCCGCCATGCGCTCGACACCCATCAGCCGCACGCGCTCTCCGTTCAAATAAAACCCGGTGGGCTTTGCTTCTAGTTTTCGCACTCCGAATATAACTGTGTGTTGATGCGTTTCTCCTTCGCCAGTGATTGAAAAAACAAGCCGGTAGAGATTCGGGTGATCGAAGTGCCACAACTTCGCGTTGGGAATTGTAGCCTCAAATTTTGTTGTCTTGGTTGCGCCGCTCTTCACGGTGAAGCGCGGGATATCCGGCCCGGTCATCACGGCCAGGCCAGTCTCCTCGTCGATAATTTGAAAGAAGACTCGCCCTGTCCATGTTTTCGTATCCGTATTTCGGAGATAGCCAACGATGTTGAGCTGCCCGTCTCTGCTGGCGAGATCGGGGAAAGCCTCGACTGCAACGTGGTCCACAAACGTTTTCGGCGTGATCAGCAATTGAACTGGCCGGTAGATACCGCCATCATGTGCCCAATCGCTGGAACGTCCCCTGGGTACCATGTTGTCGCTGAACGCGTTGTCAACGCGCACGGCGATGGTGTTGGACTTTCCCCAGTGGAGCAGGTGGGTGATATCAAGCACGAACACGGTGTAACCCTTGCGCGCATGCGCGCCGGCCAATTCACCATTGATCCAAACCGTGGCCGTGTGAAATACAGCCTCAAATTCGATCCGTACCGCAGCAGTCTGCCATTCGGTCGCTGCGTAGAAGTCTCTACGGTACCACGCGATACCTCGATATTCGGCAAGAGCGGAATTAACTTGCCAGGTATGAGGTACGCACACTTTGCTCCAGCTACTGCAGGAGTCACTGGATTCGTGCCAGCGTTGCTCCTCGCCAACGTTTCGAGGATCGGTTTGAAAGCACCATTGGCCGCATAGACTCACGGGCTCGGACGCGGACAACTGATTTCTTGTCTGTCCGCTTGTGAGGCCAGGCGTTTCCAGGGTACCTGCAGCCAGGACCCCGGCCTGAGTCAGGAATTTTCTACGAGAGTTCACGGCAAGGGCGCGTATCCGCTTAAACTGAATTTCCAGACAACCACATATTCTGGAAGAAAGCCATACCAAAACAAATTCGCGAAGGTCTCACCCAAGACTCTTCTACATGTTCGCTGCCACCAGCTCTTGCTTTCACTCCCGCACATGCGTCACCGATGATGCCCAGATTGTTACCTGCCGCCACCCATGCTGTGTTCCTTGATGAGCGACCGGCAGCGGACAACGCATTGCTGCCCTGCTCGCGGCTTATCGCATTTTGTCGATTCTTGTTCCCGCTTTCTTAAGCCTTTGATTCTTTGCGCCGGAAGCGTTCACTGATTTATTGACCTTTAGCCGCGCGTGGAGCTGCTTTCAGTGTTCGTTCAATGCGACTCGGTTCTGGCGCTGGAATGTGATTCGACGCCTGAGCGCCGAGGGATAATTGACCTTGGATGGTTTTCCTTCTACCACCATGCGTCGATGTGCCTCTTGCCAAGAAGGAAGTTCTGAGGTTTCTTGGTCCCAATGCACGACAGCGGCCTCGTCGCACCAATTAAGCCAGTACGATAGGCATTCATCACCGCTTCATCTTTCCAGGCCGTCATGGTCCAAAAGACGTTCTTCGCGTTGACTAAGAGCCTGCCGCCGAGAAAACCAGAGCTGCGCCCCACCTGGCGCATGGACTTGAATGTGTCCCATAAGAACTGCGGAAGAAAGATAACAGACCGAACTCGCAAACGTGTCACGGAAATAAATACCATTGGATTCCTTTATCCATCCCCCTCGATTGTGCGAAAACCAGCTTCTTTGAAAACTAATTCCGATTACCCGATTCATATATTTCCGCAACTAACTGTTGGACGAGGGCTGCTGCTGGCAGGACGCGGGCGCGGGCCACTCCTGTGCCAGCCCATAATGAAAGAAAGCCACTGTCGCCACGGCTGGCTGCGGCTGTACGCATGGCGCGGGTCAAAATGTTCTGCAAGGGGTACGGTAGGATCATCTTTTCTTTGTCGGTCATTCTGGTGATGAAGGCGTTTGCGAGACCTCGTGCTGGCCGACCAGAGAACGCTCGCGTGATTACTGTCGTGTCCGTTCGCGCTGCGAGGATTGCTCGCTTGTACGCTTCGGACGCGCCAGACTCCGGGCAAGTCAGGAAGGCCGTCCCAAGTGCCGCCGCCGATGCGCCCAGTCGAAGGGCTTGCGAGATGTCATGTCCATCCATGATGCCGCCGGAGGCAATCACTGGGAGCGACACGGCGTTGCGAATACTGGGAACAAGCGTGAAGGTCGGGACCATCGCAGACTCAAAGGGACCAGCGAAAGTCCCCCGATGCGCGCCAGCCTCGGCACCCTGAGCGAGAATTGCATCGACACCCGCGTCTGACAGTAGGCGAGCTTCTTCAACCGTCGTTGCGGTGCCGATGACGGTGATATGGCGGGCTTTTAGCTTGGCGATCGCGTAGGCATTGGGAATTCCGAACGTGAAGCTAAAGATCGGGAGGTCAGCAGCCAGCACTGCATCAAATTGTGCGGGGAACGGATCGGGCGGCAGTTGCGGGAGAATTGGCGCGGGCAATTTAAGTGCCCCGTGGATCTCGGCAATCATGGCGAGCATTGGCTTGGGATCATGCGGCCTTGTTTCATACCCGCCCACAAACAGATTCACGTTGAATGGCTTGCCGGTAAGTGATTTGATTCTGCGTATCGCTTCCGTGATTTGGTCGGGGGTTAGATACGCTGCACCGAGCGAGCCGAGGCCGCCAGCATTCGAGACTGCGGCGACAAGTTCCGGCGTCGATGGACCGCCGCCCATTGGGGCCTGGATCACCGGATGTTCTATGCCAAATCTTTGCAGCAGCGGGTTCTGCAACATTTGCTTCCTTTCCTCTCTTAACTCCTCTCGATTTGACCGTGCCATTCATTCTGGCGCTCTGGAAATAGGACTTGAGCAAAGGCACAAGCACCCAAAGCAAGACGCCGCTTGTCCGCTGCCTACGAGACAGCATGTGCAGGATAAACAGGAGAGGCACTCCCTCTGGTGAGCGATAGCTGAAGCAGAACAGCAATAGTCTCTAGCCCGGTCTGGACATCTCCAACCTTGAGCGCTTGAGGGCCCGTCGTCAGCAACATGGTAACGAGCCAGTGGTGATTCATACGGAGCAGCCACACTGGTGGCAGCACGATCAGCCCGACCACATCAACGGTGTTAGGGTCGTAGTCAGGATTGTAGTGATACCAGCCGCCCAGATCCACGCCCGGCGCTGGCTGCCCAGCCATATGGCGAAATGGTTTGAATAGACTGTCCTCGCTTAGTTCCATCAATACAGTGTGTGTGTCCTGCAGCTGTTTCTCGTGGAGATCGCTGGTCAGTGTGACGTCGCCGTACCCAAACTCTTTGAGCGGTCGTTGACTCGGAGAGGTTACGTTAGCTGCTGGAAATCCCAGGTGAAAAGTCACCGCCCCCGCAGTCGCTAGAGGCGTCGATTGCATAAATGTCCTTCGGGAAATCCTGTGTGAGAAAACCATGCTCACGTTTCTTATCGCTCCGATCTTCGGATTTGTCTAGACAATTTCACATGCGATGCTCGCGGGAAGTTGCTCACGTACGCCGTCACTTCTTACGAAAACAGTCTGCCCGCATACGCCGCGGCACTCGACAGCGACACATCTGCTGCGCACCGGGCTCGACCAGGTTCGCCGCATTTTGCGCAGGACCATCGAGTTCGGCTTCTTTGACCGGGATGACAGCGGCATCCCGCTATACAGCCCGGACGACCGCTGGCTCGTGCTCGAAGAAGCGCGTGGCGGCATGGTGCTGCTCCTAGAGCCTGGAAGTTATTAAGTAAATTTCTGGGACATCACACTACACCTTGCATGTGACATACTGCTTCCAATCCGAGGCTTTCATGAAACGACTCGCACTATTTGTTCTCGCATTCTTGTTCGCAACTGGTTCTGCTGCCGTGGCTGGCGCCGCTTCCTCCACAGCAAACCGTTTTGTTCACGCCAGTGGAAAGTACCTGGTGGACCCTGAAGGACACACGTTGCAACTGCGGGGCATTAACATCGGCAACTGGTTGGTGCCGGAAGGGTACATGTTCGGTCTAGATGGCGGGCCGGCGTCGCCACGTGAGATTGAGACGTTCTTTAATGAGTTGATCAGCCCGGCCGAGGCGGCGCGGTTCTGGAAAGCGTATCGCGAAGCCTATATCACCGAGGAAGATATTCATTTCCTTAGCCAAACCGGTGTGAATTCCATTCGTATTCCGTTGCACTACAAGTTCTTTATTCCCGGCAACGAGGAGGGATTCGCCTTGCTCGATCGCGCCGTCGGATGGGCGGAAAAGTACCATTTGTATGTCGTTCTTGATCTGCACTGCGCACCCGGAGGCCAGACCGGCGCCAACATCGATGACAGTTGGGGTTATCCATGGCTCTATGAGTCGGAGGCCAGTCAAGCGATGACCGTTGCTGTTTGGAAAAGGATCGCCGCGCATTACCGCGACAATCCCACAGTTCTGGGCTACGACCTGCTCAACGAACCGATCCCGCATTTTCCTGCACTGCAGAAATACAACAACCAGTTGGAGCCGCTCTACAAAAGACTCACAGCTGCGATCCGCACCGCGGATACTAACCATCTCATCATCCTGGGTGGTGCGCAGTGGGACTCCAACTTCGCCGTCTTTGGCGCTCCCTTTGACTCCAATCTGATGTATACCTTCCACAAATACTGGACCGCGCCGAACGAAGAGGTCATCCAGACCTATCTTGATTTCCGCAACCGTTACAATGTTCCCATCTGGCTTGGAGAATCCGGCGAGAATACGGATGCCTGGGTTCATGACTTTGTGCAGGTACTGGAGAAAGACGAGGTCGGCTGGGCGTTCTGGCCCTACAAGAAGATGGACTCCGCGTCGTCCTTTGTAACATGGCAGAAGCCTGCCTACTGGGACGAGATCATTGCCTATGGCAGGATGCCGGGAAATACTGGAGATGCGGAGAAGCGGATTGCGGCCCGGCCCTCTCTGGAACATGCTCGGGCTGCCTTCCAAAGCCTGCTTGAAAATGTCCGTCTCGCTCATTGTCAGACGAACGCAGGCTACATTCGTGCTTTAAATTTGACCGTGCCGTCCAACGAGTTGAACAGAAGGAAACCCTGATCGTAGACCTAAGGGTTGTTGCAGCTATTCCAATCGTTTGCTGGGGGCGTGATGAATAAGAAGCACTTTACCCGGCGCAGTTTTCTGAGGTCATCGTCCGCGGCGGGCCTGTTAGCGGCAACGGGTCCGCTCAGGATTGCCAAGCCGGTATCAGAAGGCGATCCGGAGCAGGAAACAGTCGCGGCCGTAAATCCTGCCGATGATTCGAAGATGTGGCCCATTCCATCGTGTGCCTGGAGGAGGCCCCTCGGTAGTCTTCCGAAAATCGAATTGCGCCCTGAAAAGGACAAGGACTCAGGTGACCTGATCGGCCTGAATACCCTCGCGCGCACCAAGAAGGGAATTCCGCTGGGCGGCATCGGCGCCGGGAACTTCATGTATAACCTGTGCGGCTCCTTCGGCCCATGGCAATTGAAAGCTGGCCGATATGAGGAACGCTTTCAATCTCAGGCCGCATTTCATGTGCGCGAAGAGATGGCGGGCAAAGTGAATGCGCGAACTTTGGCGACGGATGACGTTCTTCCGGCATGGCCAAGACTGAAACCCGGCGAGGGCGAGTACTGCGCCCTGTTTCCGAAAGGTTGGTGTTCCTACAAGGGGTTTTCAAGCGCCATTTCCATGCAATTCTTCAGCCCAGTGATAAAAGACAACTATCGCGAGACCTCCTATCCTGTTGCTCTGTTTTTATTCAAGGTCCACAATCCAGCCAAAACTAGGGCCAGGTTATCGCTGATGTTCACTTTCCCGAATGCTCCCTACATCGGTCAGCAGAATACTCCCATGGGCATGGACCAAGGTGCCGGCAAGAATGCGCGGGAGCGGCGCGGATTGAGCAATCGGGTCATGAAGAATCCCAAGAGCGGAGTGACCGCGATTCTGATGGAGGCGCATGACCAGAGCAATTCTACCGAGACCGAGGGATCGGAATGGTGCATAGCGACGAATCACGCGTCCACGTACGCGCCGTTGTGGGACGGCAACGGCGACGGTGCGGATATTTGGAAGGCTTTTGCCGCGGACGGCATGCTGGCGGATCAGAACCTCGTCCAGTCCAGCCAAACCCCCGCAGGCGCGCTTTGTGTCGCGGTAGAACTTGATCCCGACGCAAGTGTTACGGTGCCTTTTGCTCTTGGCTGGTATTTCCCGCAGATGGAGTTCGGTTCTGGAACACGTTGGTGGAGGAGGTTTACCGAGTGGTTCCCTTTCGCTCCGGAACAGTCGTTCCACATCTGCGAAGAGGCATTGCTGCATCGCGACGAGTGGCTCGCCGCAGTCGATGGCTGGCAGGCACCCATCATCCAAAATGGGGAACACCCGGAATGGGTGAAGCAAGCCGCTCTCAATGAACTTTATTACAGTACTTTTGGCGGCTCTTTCTGGGAGAACGGTTGTATCACCAAACCCAAACAATTCGGCAATCGGCCAGGACAGCACATCTCGTTCGTGATGGAGTGCCAGGAGTATGCATTTGCCGAGTCTTTTGATGTCCGTCATCACCCGGCGCGCAGCAACCGCGATCTTTGGCCGCAACAGGAGCGTGCCACACTGCTGTTGTTCAGGGACTTTGTCATGGATTCCCCGGACGGCAGTTGCCCGCATGATGCTGGCGCGGTTTACGGCGACCCCCTCTTTGCCTACGACGGCTATGGCCGGGACTATAACCAAAGCCCGCGTGGCATCAAGGGGCGCATCACCACGCCATGGTCTGAGCTTTCACCCAAGTTCATTCAGCAGTGCTATGCCTACTGGCATAAAACCAAAGACGATGCGTTTCTAAAAGAAGTCTGGCCAGCCATGGTTCGGAGCTACCGCTACCAAATCACGACCGACCTCGATGGCGATGGGCTTAGCGAGATGAAAAGCTCCGAGTACGTTGAGAATAAGCTATTCAACGCGGTACTTTGGCTGGGTGCGCTGGAAATGATGCAAGCTGTTGCCCAGCGGCGGGAAGACAATGCTCTTGCGAAGGAGATCGGCGAGTTGCTAAACAAAGCCCGCACCAGTGCGGAAAAGCAATTCTGGAACACACAGTACAACTATTATCAGTACAATCAGCACAACGATGACCTGATGGGCGATTCGATGGTGGGGCAACGCTATGTCGATGTTACGGGACTGCCCTCGGTGCTGACTCCGGAACGCATGGCATCCCACTACCACCAGTTATTCAAGCGCGGTGTTCTTGCGTTGAAAGACAGCAGTGGAAACGGTGTCGGCAATGTCGGCGTCGCGAATGCGGTTCATCCTGATTCCCTGCCTGGTGTTGGCGACAGTGAATATCTGCATCAATTTGAAGTCTGGACTGGGGTTTCGTACTGTGCTGCCGCCAATATGTACCACTGTGGGAAAGAGCGGAACGACGGCGCCCTGCAGGCCGAGGCCTTGCTGGCGGCCTGGGGCGTTTATTACCAAACGTGGAGGAACGAGGAAACTGCATACTGGTTCAGCACCCCGGAGGCATGGCGGATCGACGATCCAAAAAACTTCAGGGCTCTGATGTATCAGCGCGCCCGCGGCTTTTGGGAGTTCGCCATGGAGATATTCAACCCGTATAGGTCTTAGTATCGTGGTGTTGTGCGTGAGTGCAGCCAGCCTGCCGAGCGAAATCGACATAACCGCGCGTCAACACATGCCGATACGGTCCAAGGCCAATCTTCATAGCCGGTTTCCTATCCCCGCTCCGTAATCCGGACTGAGAACCTGTCCGTTGATCTCGCTCGCCAACGGCGAACAAAGAAATACAAATGCATCCGCGATGGATTCGGGACTGTTCCTTCGCCCCAGCGAGACTCGCAGAACAAACTCCCGGTAAGCCGGGTCTTCGTCAAATACCTTGAGCGAACTGCCTGCAGCTACGTTCCCTGGCGAAATTACGTTCACGCGAATACCGGCCAGCGCATATTCAAGCGCCAGACTGCGCGCAAAATTTTCCAACGCGGCTTTGGCTGAGGAGTATGAAGGGATTAAGGTGTGCGGCATTCGTGCGACGTATGACGAAGTAAAAATCAGGTGGCCGTTAATTTTTCTCTCCACCCACCGGGCAAGCACAGCACGTCCCAGATACGTCTGCGCAAAATAATTGAAGCGAAAAATGCGCTCGTACTCGGCTTCCGAGGTGGTCGCGAATGGATGTAGTCCGCAACCGCCTGCGTGGCCAATTACCGTATCCATATCTGGATACTTGTCGAAGGCCTTTTTGACCACCGTCTCGACTTGCTTGGAATCGGTAATATCAGCCTCAGCATAAATGTAAGCACTAGGCGAAATTTTCCATTCATCCAGAGTTCTTTTCGCTTGCATTTCAGGTTTGATGTCGGTGAGCACAAGAGTCGCCCCAGCCTCAGCCAGCCGCCGCACCACCTGCTCAGCAATCGCACCTAGAGCCCCAGTGATCAGAATCGTCCTTCCAGACAGATCGATGCTGATCATGGCAATTGCATTCCTTTCAGTCTCCGAATTGCAGGATGACTTGGTTCCATAGCCAGCCGGAAACCACACCTCTGATGCCTACATGATTCCGTACTTTGCAAACGCTTCCACCGCACTGCTTCCCGCCTCGATGGCTTTCCGTACCAGTTTTTCGCCTCGAACTTTCTCCAACGCTTGCGTGAACACTTCTTCTTCAGCTTCGGCCGGAACCACTAACACTCCGTCAATATCGCCAACCAGAATGTCTCCGGGACGAACCCGCACGGCTCCAATCTCCACGGGAAGCCGGAAATCGACCACTTTGTAGCGCGGCGCGGAATCCTGTCCGTAAGAACCAAATCCAAATGTTGGGAAGCCCATCTCGAGAATTGGCTTTGTATCTCTGACGTATCCGTTCAACACGGCACCGCGACTCCCGAGTTTGCGCGCCCGCGTGCTCATCAATTCGCCCCACAGCGCGTTTCGTGGTGAGGATCCCGTGTTTACATACACTTCGTTCTTCCGGAGGTCATCAAGCGCTTCCAGCATCAACCCGAAAGACTTGTCCATCAGTTTATTGGCGCTGCCGGCGATTCGTTCAACAAACACATCCACGGACAGAACCGGCATGGCCCGCCCGATCACGACCATGTCTTGGCGAAGGGGCTGAATCTGTGGCGGCAAAAACTGGTGCTGAAGATCGATTTTATCCATTACGTCGCCGACGACACATGTAAACAGCTCACGCTGGATGATCGAAAAAAGTTCGTCGTCTGACTTCCACAATTTCGTCTCGCTCATTATTCTCCGTGCCCTAATCTATTTTCTTGAATCGCAGCCTAGCACACGCCGCCTATCGAGTGGATTGCCATCCGTTCATTCAAAAAATGGTTCGCCTTTGCGCGCGTGACGATGAGCTACTTCCTCGTTTAGTGTGACGCCGAGGCCAGGCTTTTCGGGGACACGAATGAATCCATCCTGAATAATTGGTTTCCGTAACCCTTCTATTAGTTCATTCCAGAACGGAACGTCAGAACCATGGAACTCCAGCGCAAGAAAGTTTGGAATTGCTGCACAGAAGTGAGCTGATAAAAGCGTGCCAACCGGACTACTGATGTTGTGTGGGGCAACAGGCATCGTATGTACGTCCGCAAAATGTGCAATCCTTTGGGCGATAGCCAATCCACCGACCTTTTGCAGATCGGGAGTAACGATGCTGAGAGCGTGTTTGGCTATGATTTCCTCAAAACCCTCAAACAGGAAGAGATTTTCACCCGTTGCGATCGGCACTCGAACCTTCGCGCTCACCTCCATTAGTGCTGCGACGCTGTCGGGTGGAACGGGATCCTCAAGCCACAACAGCCGAAATGGTTCCAACTCGTGCGCCACTCTAATGACGTCGCTGGCACTATACCGCCAGTGGCAATCGACCGCGATCTCCGTTTCAATGCCAACTGCCTCGCGAACCGCCCCAATTAAATTCACCGCGTGATCGATCGCACGATTATTGAGCGCTCGCGAATGCGGATCGGCTGCATATGTGCCCGGAACATCGAGGTCAAATTTCAGCGCTGTAAATCCCTCCGCTTTTTTTTCCAGGGCGCGCTGCTTGTATTCCTCTGGCGTTGACGCTGACTCATCACTGCCTGCGCCGAAATAATCTTTCGCCACGTGCGTGCCCTCATTCGACAACCAACGAGCGGGGCGGGAACGCAATACCTCGTCCAGGCACTCCAGCGCCTCGCTGCCATGGCAATCGGCATAAATACGAACTTTGTCCCGAAACTTTCCTCCAAGTAGTCGATGAATGGGCACACCCAAGGATTGGCCGAGCAGGTCCCAGAGCGCCGCCTCAATTCCGCTGATCGCGTTATAAATGATGCCTGCGCTGGAGCCGGCTCCCGAAGTGGCTAACCGAAGTTTGCGAAACAGGCGATGAACGTCTCGAGGGTCTTCACCAAGGAGTAGCGGCTCGAGCGAGCGCAAAATCGATGTAAGGCCTGGCGCAAAAAAACACTCACCGAGACCGCTGATTCCCTCGTCAGTCTCGACGCGCACAAATGTCCAGTCAAAATTTGCTTCTACGACCGCTGTCTTGAGTCGAGTAATTTTCAATGGCTTATACTCGTGCCCCTTTTTGAGCGAGTGCAGGGTATCCACTTTTAGAATGAAGCCCTGCGTCAAGCGAAGTATGTTCGGGATTAGGTTTTTGAGCTGCGCTAGATTAGCGTTTTACTGTGCGCATGACAACCTATGAAGGTATTTTCGCATCTTTGTTACTCGCACATTTTGGCATTCCTGTGTTCATTCAAAACACTACTACTGACGGACTCCGCTCCTTGCAATAATGTACCCAGCGGAGTGGCGCCCGATGCCGTCGAACTCATCGTTCTTCAACGGAAGTCACCGCGCCAAGCTGCACCGACTATTTGTCACCGAAAAAGCGGAAGCAATTCTCTGGCTGTCCCTTTATTTTTGTTTGAATCGCGAACAGGCTCCCAGCCAAGCGATCTCCGCGCGGAGCCTCGGCGGATGCGCTGGTCACATACAGAGTCGTGAGATCGGGGCCCCCGAATGTGCATGTGGTTATATTCTGTGCTGGCATTTCTATCACGCGCTCAATTTGTCCGTTCGGAGCAACTCGAACAATGCAACTTCCGAAGAAACGGCAATTCTAGCGGGACAGGTTCAGCGTCCCACCCCTCCTTGCAATTGCAGATTCAGGTTGATACAATTGTTATAACATGATCGTGTGAGGAGGTGAGCGGCATGCTGGAACTCAAAGTTCGTAAGATCGGGAACTCACTGGGCGTGGTCCTGCCAAAGGAAGCCGTCAGCCGGCTGCACGCGGACGAGGGCGATCGCCTCTTTCTGATCGAGGGGCCGAATGGCGCCTATCAACTAACACCCTACGATCCTGCCTTCGAGAAAAAAATGAGGAAGGCCGGGAACATCATTGACCGCTATCGGAACACCCTCCATTCGCTCGCCAAGTGAGAGAACCTGTCTGGATTGACGAGCGCGATGCTCTAGCGTTCCATGATCGGCTTCTGGCGCTCAATGGTGGTGCTGCCGGAGTCCGGAACGTAGGGCTCCTTCAGTCCGCTCTTGCTCGTCCTCAACAACTTCACGCGCACGGTGACGCTCCTGACGCCATTGACATGGCGGCCGCGTATACAGTGGGAATAGTCCGCAACCGTCCTTTTGTCAACGGGAACAAGCGAACTGCTTTTGTTGTGGGCGTACTCTTCCTCGAACTAAATGGCCATTGTTTTACGGCAACTGAAGAAGATGCCACGCAAGCCGTTCTAGGACTTGCCGCCGGAACTATTGACGAGGCTTTGTTCACCCGTTGGCTCCGCGCCAACGTAAGTCGCTCGTCGCGCTGAATAATCAGGCATCAAATCGGCACGAAATTCTGGGGCATCAGAGCGAAAAATGAACGGATGCCTGAGTGCGTGCCCCTCATGGCCTCATTTTCCATTCATTTTCCAACTAAAAGGCTCTGCAAATCTGCTGAAGTGCCACCAATTCAAGCGCTTTCAGAGTTTTACTTAAAGCTTCCCAAGCTTCGGACACGGCTTCTCGTTCCTCCTCGCAGCGAAAAACCCTCTAATAAGCCTCACTTCCGACTTGCTCGGACATAACCTTCCATATCTGTTTGCCATTGGCGTAAAGATGGATAAGGAGACGAAGTGTTTCCTAGCCGAGATTTGCGGCAGAGCGCAGCGTAATCCGCCATGCGCACGTGGCGAGGATGAATGCGCGCCTGCAGCAGGACACACTCAAGCCATCCATCCTTTTTCGCATGCGATAGAACATGACCCTTGCCCCAGTTGAACAGGCGTTGCCAACGCCTCGATTTATCTTCGTAAGCGCCTGAAGTCTCTCTATGCACAAATGTAAGCAAACTGGGAGATTCTTGACGCAATTCAAGGGCAACATGCGGCGGCAATTGGATCTTCGCCCCTTTATAGAGTGGGCGCAACCAGTAAACGAGCGCCTCGAAGTCGATGAATCTCTCAACGGCCTTCGCTACTGCGGCATAGCTGATATCGCCTTGGAGTTTCCAGTTCAAGGCTGAACGCCGCCACTGAACAAAGGTGGGAGTTGCCGCTGGCCGTCGTTTCTTCCATTCGCTGTCGCAATGTTCCCAATACGTCCAGTATCCCTGGGAGCGGGTGTCGCGGAATCCATAGAACACGAGCGCATCGAGCCAGCCCGCCTGTTTTGCAGACCCGAAGACTTGGTTCTGAACCCAAGGAAGCAATTGGAGACCCAGCAGTTCCGGCTTCTCTGACCGAGCTACTTCTTCCGTGAATCCTGGACAACGCTTTCGCAGAATTGCTTCAAGCCAGGAAGGAGTACTACCTTCCAATTCAACAATGGCGCGGGCCCAGAGCACGAATGCCTGCCAACGGGTGTATTCCTCGTACGCTTTGCGGAAGCGGTCCCAGGGAACCCGCAGTAGTTGCCGATGGGCTCGACGATTGGCACTGTGCCCGACTCTTCTTTCGAGATTGGAAAACTTCGCTGTCTTCATTTGATCGATTGCACGTTGCACCCGCCACTTTGGAAATCGGGCGCCGAACGGCGTGAGCTTCCCGAGGCTACAGAGAATCGATAACAGGTTCAAGTGGGACAAAGAAGGCGCGTCGCGGTGAACTGACGCCTCGCAGACTCATCTGGACCAATTCAGGCCGCCTCTGTCGTCTACGAGGCTTGGCACAAGAACAGAGTCGCATTGTATATCGCGTGCATCAGAGTCGATGCCGCGGTAGAGCCCAATTTGATTCGGATCCATCCAAACGCGATCCCCGTGACCAAGAAGCAAAGCCACTGCACAACGTGCTGATCGCGTGGAGTGTTGCGAAGAGTGCCCCGTGACTGCGAGGCTGATAGCCGGCCCAGTCGTGCGGGCAACGACAGGAAGCAAGCAACCACGAAAAAAAGACCCTTCGATAATTGGTCCGAGCAACCCGTCGAGTAAAATCAAGTTCCATAGGTGGATCACGCGAGTGGTTGGAGTCGTGGCATGGGCAATGAGGTCGACCACAATCCCACGGCCGATTCCTCCCAACAAGGCGACAACATCATCCCAGAAACGTCCAGACACCGCGTCCGTGCGGGAGCCGTACGATTGCATACAACGAGCTGATTAGAGACAAGGAAAGCGTGATCTGGAAGGGGACAGCCGGCTTGCCGAGCCTGGTCTGACTGAGTACTTGCAGGCGAACTCCAATGCGGCACATCATGGCTAGGAAAAAGACGAAAAAGAAAAAGAAGCCGATGTCCGCGTAACTCAAAGCGGCGCTTCCTTCGAGCGTAGACGGAAGCCTCGAGCGAGTGTGCTTTTCGAGGACGACCTTCGCTCGCTCAGGACCGCTCGTTCCATCCGTTTCTGCAGCAAGCGTCGTGGCTCGCGGGGAACAATCCGCTGTCTTTTTTGTGGTGACTTTCATGTCAGGAATCTCGTTGGGCGGAACCCGTCACGCGTAGATGCTCAAATTCAGGGACTACCTCAAACGGATTGGCTGGCGCGCGCACTGCCTCCGCGACCTGATCGATCCGTCCGGTAGAGGCGTTACCGAGAAACTGCGCTCCGATTCGAACGTGCGTGATCCTGGTCGCGTCAAGTCCCATCAGCCTCGCACAGGTGGCATCCGCCGCCACCGGATCATCGGCCAGGACAAGTCGGTTGAGTGGCCGCGGATGTCCGTTCAGCGGTCCGTTTCCTTCCATTGCCACAATTGCATCGGCAATCACGAAATGAATCGGCACTGTGGCACACACATCCAGGATGCTTTCCTGAATTCCTTTCCAATGAAGAATGTTCTTTGGCCAGCCGTACTTCGCTCCTGGTACAACCCCGAACATGTTTTTCATGCTGAGAGTGACTCCCGACCAGTGGTGCGTCTTCACTTTGGGCATGGAAACGACGAAGTCGGCCTCCAGCGCGGTCCGCGGCAGCCAAAGCCGTTGCGTGCCTGAATAAGTCGCAAGCAGGGGTGTCAAAACCAAATCGTCGCGATTTAGGTCAACAAAAGGAACTTTCGCTTGCCGCAGTTCTTCCCTGAAGCCGCTCTCGACTAGGACTAGCTCCGTGTCTCTCTGGTGGCCAGGGCCTTCACCCACCAGCACGATCTTTGCGCCGAGGCGGCGGAAGCACTCGACCGCAGCGGTGACCAGGAGAGGATGAGTGTTGATGTGGTTGCCGGGTATGTAATCGACGAGGTTCGGTTTGAGTAGGACAGTCTTCCCACGAAGGTCCAGGTGAAATAGCTCCAACCCGGAATACAGCATATTTTCCAGGTTGTGAGAATAGGATTCAGCCCTGAGAATCGCAACGCGGGAGCGCGGCTGCCTCCGAGTCGCGTGGTACTTGGGACGGTTCAGCAGTGCGTTAGTGGAGGCGCTGGCAGCAAGGCCAAGCGAGGCGGTCAAGAATGTCCTTCGATCAGGTTTCATGAGCCACTCGAAATGCGCTGCCCCCCGCGGCACGGCGGATCGCGAGCAAAACGACGGCGAGAGTCGCACAATCCTTAACCTTGACGGGATCAACAAGAGAGCAGAGCCGGAGAGTCAACAGTTCCGCGGGGCGCCTGAAGGCGTCGAGGGCGAGGATCGTCCAGGCAAGGCTCCAAGCGGCGAAGCAAGTCTCGGCGCGTTGTTCGAGCCAGTTAAGGCTCGCCATTATGAGATCGTTCGGAGGCTCACTCAATAGAGAGAGAAGAGCTAGGGCCGTTGCATCGGGATGAGGGGCGAGCGGAGATCCGTACACCAGGCCGTTGCCAGCGTTCCAACCTCCGTCAGGGCAAATTCGGTCGTACAGCATTTCTACGCCGCGCCGGATACGAAGCTGTACGAAGTCCTGTTGTGAACTGCCACGGACATACTTCAGGGCCAGGAGTGAATAGGCAGTCGGAACCACCCAGCTAACCGTCTCCGGGATCCAGGGCCAGCCAAACTTGTCAGGATTAAAGCGGACGCGACGATCGCTGGTTCGAAACTTCCATTTCCATAGCCAATGTGACTCCCAGCCTTTCGTTTGTAGGAGCCACCCAACGGCTCTATGGCCCGCTATCCCTTGGGCACCACAGCGGTTAACAGCGAGGAGAGCAAGCCCCGTAAGTCCAGACCCTTCTGCGTCGTCACCGGTGAAGGCTGGCCAGCTGCCGTTTGCGTTCTGACTGCGAAGTAGAAACCGGAAAGCTGCGCCCCGTTCGCGGACCGCATTGGACGGCAGCGCTAAGAGGACCAAGGCCGTGGGTTCGACGGCCGATTGCGCCGTACCTGCGCTGAAAGGCCAACCACCATCAGGCAGTTGGCGGTCGATCAGCTCCTGAACGCAAGCGTCATTTAGCTCTTGAGCGTCGTGCACACGCTGGGTTCTAGGGAAGAATCACCAGATTGTCAAATCTCCTGAAGGAGTGCGGAAAGAAACGGCCGAGAACGTTAGTCATGAAGTATGAAATTGCCAAGAAATTCGTTGCGGTGCCCAGGTGGTAGCGGCAGAACCAAGTTTCCCGGACAAGTTTCAGGCAGGGGGATGACGGTTGAGTATGAATCGCAAGTCCATGCCGCTGTTAGCCATGAAATATGCAATTGGCGGAATCTTTTTCCTGGCGTGCGGGTTTGGAATGAGTTTGCATCCGGGCATGTTTAAGCCTCGCATGACAACCGAGAGCCAAAGTTAGCCATGAAGTAGGCAATTGGCAAAAAATTGTTTTCACGTCCTTCGCACACGTGCGCTTGGATGGTGAGCTGCGAGAGAACGTCGGTCACAAGATCTTTCCCAAACCCATTCGGAGGGACCATGATCGAAGTTAGCCATGTTCAATTGGCTAAAAAATCCGTAAGAAGCGAGAGTAGCTCTTCAGAGGATTTCTGAGAACCCTCTTTAAGGCGTCTTATCACCTTTTGTTCCAACCGAGTTCAGTCTCCTGGCGGGCCCAATAAACGGCGCGGTCCGTGCCAAGCAAGCAATCGAAGGAAGCTGGCATTTCCTGACGGCGCGCGCAGATGGGTCATCTCAGTAAAGTGCGTGTCCGAAGGTTTTGCGATATGTTCCGCCCCGCAGCGGAGGTGAGAACTGTGTTTCGATCGGCCGGAGAACTCGCCGCAGGGCTCCGTGACGCAAAGTACGTGGTCGATCCCGTGACGCTTCAGGTGGTCTATCTGGCCGCCAAGATGCAGAAACCGCTCTTGGTAGAAGGCCCGCCGGGGTGCGGAAAAACGGAGCTTGCCTACGCGGTTGCGGCTGCCGCTGATACCACCGTGGAGCGCCTGCAATGCTACGAAGGAATCACGGAAGAGAAGGCTATCGGTAAGTTTGATGAGTCTTTACTGCGGCTCTTTCTGGAAACGCAAAAGGAATCCTTGGGCCAGGACTGGGATGGCATCCGAAACCGGCTGAACTCTCTCGATTTCTTTGCCGAAGGTCCACTGTTGCGGGCGCTCCGGCACAAGTTGAAGCCTTGCGTATTGTTAATCGACGAACTCGACAAAGTGGACCAGGCATTCGAGGGGCAACTGCAGAGCTTCATTGTGGGAAAAATCATGCCACCTGAGTTTGAGAGGAAACGCCTCTCGGCGGACCAGTCTGTTCCTTTCGTTCGCGCATCCGGTCACGAGTTTCGAATCCTCGATCACGTAGGCAAGGTTCGCAAGGTTGGCAGGAATTACGTTACGCAGTGTCCGTCCTGTGCCGAAACCGGTCAGGATCGAAGTGGCGACAACCTGGCGATCTCCATCGAAGACCCGCGTAAGTACCTGTGCTGGGCGGGCTGCGACAAAGAAATGATTCGTCGAGCGGTGGGTTGTCCCATCCCCGTTCGGCAATCCGCATGAAGAGGTGGCAGATGGCGGATCAGCAAGCTTTGGCGCGTCGCGGGCTTACTTTGTCGAGGCGGGTGTTGCGACGTTTGACTGAGGTCGGCATTTTTGCGCAATCCCAAGTGAGCCTAGAACACCAGCACCTGGCGAAACGCTATGTGGTGCGAGGGATCGAATCCGGAGGTGCCGTGAGGGACTTCGGCCGGTACGTTACGTTCTGTGGGCCGGATGGTGAGCCATTGCCGTATCTGCATCCAATCGATGCCATCGGAGTGAACGGAGTTCATGCAGTGGTAGTGGCTCCTGTGCTTGTGCGATGCGAGTTATTCCGGGCAGGTCGCACCTGTCAATTACTCATCACGAAGCATGAACCTGGAAACGCCGAACATGGCAGAAGGCCTCCGCTGGAGAACAGCGTTGTCCTTCGCGGGGTGAATGGCCTCGTTGATTCGGACCTATTACGCACAGCCAGTGACTCGGCCGGACGATCGGTCACGCCCGAGTTCTGGTCGCGCGCCGGCGAACTGCTTCGAATACCAGCGGTATTTGCCGCAGCCGTTGCGGCGGCAACCAAAGGCGTGAGTTGTGTCGGATGCTCGCATGCGCATTACCTGGTCACTCCGGTCGACGGCGTGGGGGCCGCTGGCGCAAGATCCAGTCCGGGCTCCCTCGCCTAAGTATTTGTCAGAACGGTTTTCAAACGAAGTTAGTCATGAAAGATCGCATTAGTAAAAAAAACTCAGTTTGACACCCCTACTGAGGGAATCACGAGAGCACGCAGCCTTGGCATACCCGCAAATGTCGCATGAGCGGAAAGATGAGTCAAAAGGTCTGCAATCAAGCGGAAAAACTTTCTTCGATCCTCCGAAACAATCGGCCCCCGAGTAACTTTACGGCAAATGAAGCACTAGCGAAGACCGCACCTGCAAGGCCACGGCGCTAGAAAATGCCTACAAATTTGATCTCAGACTCAAGAAAGTCAATACTTTCAAACGTTTTTGGGCGAGATAACACTTCGTTGCGGTACGGGCTCATTGCCGTAGTCCTCTGCGGCTTTTCGACGTTGCGCACTTGAGGTGCGGGGGCAATCAAACGCTCCGATGGGCAGCAGAACGGAGAGCCGAACGCAGCGCAGTCCCGAGCCAAAACCAAAACAGGAAATATGAAACCCAGGCGGACCCAAGTCGCTGCGGGCAGCCAGACCGAGCCCGCGCGGCAGCATAAGTCGCATCCTTCCCTGAGCTCGTTGCCGTGGGAGGCTTAGAGGGTGCCGATGAAATCGCGTGGGGACGAACCATCGCCGGCTTCCGCACCAGCAGCGGAACGCGAATTGTTCCGTGCCGAATCCAAGGACGCGGCTAAGGCTAGAGGGAGAAAAAGTGGGGCGGAAGACCGTTCCCCACCCCGCGCCACCGGAGAGCGGGACTTATGGCCTCGGCAACCGGCAGCGGAAGAATGTCTTGTAAGCGTCAATGAGGCCGCAAGATTATTGGCCGTATCTGTTTCAACGCTTTACGGCTGGGTGTGGCAGCGAAGGATTTCATTCGTGAAGCTCGGCCGGGCGGTGCGGTTTGATACCACTGACCTGAGAGAATTCGTGAAAGAGAACCGTGTGGAAGGCCGCGGGCAAGCAAACAATGTCTAGGAGACACGGCGCCACTGCTTGCTAAAATAGAAGCGCGGCTGGCAAAGGGTAGAAAGGAAGCCGCCAGTGGGAGTATTCAAACGAGGGGAAAAGTACTGGATTGATTTTTACGATTCGAATAAAAATCGCGTCCAGGAGTCCTCGCATAGTTCAAGTAGGCGTGACGCCGAAGCTCTTTTGGCCCTCCGAAAGTCGGAGATTATCCGGGGCATATACAAACGCCCTGCGAAAATTACTTTCGGGGAATTCGGCACACGGTACATGGAATATGCGAGGGCTAACAAACGGTCCTGGTTAAGAGATCAACAAATGCTTGAGCACCTGGCCAACTTCTTTGGCAGCGAACGTCAGTTCAGCGAAGTCATCGCCGCTGACATCGAAGACTATAAACTCCACAGAAGGAAGCAGGTGTCCGGTTCGACCGTAAACCGCGAGCTGGCTCTTCTCAAGCGAATGTTCCATCTCGCAATGGATTGGGATCTGTACCTGAGTTCAAATCCCGTTCGGAAAGTGAAGTTCTTCCAGGAAATGAACATTGGTTTCCGTATCCTCACCGAGGAAGAAGAGCGAAAGCTCCTAGAACAGGCAACTCCGTACATTCAGGACATCGTGACTTTTGACCTGAATACGGGATTGCGGATCGGGGAGATTCTTTCTCTACGCTGGGAAGGCGTGGATTTGGAAAAAGGGCTTCTCTCGATCTTTGCCCACAAGACTCACAAGATTCGGACCGTGCCACTTAACTCAGACGCACGTCGTGTCTTGGACGCCTGGGCAATGGGACGAAAGAACGAGTTCATTTTCTACAACCACGTGACCGGAAAACCGTTTGTTGATCTCGGTGCAGGGCTTGCTCTCGCATGCCGAAAAGCCGGAATCGAAGGTGTAACGTGGCACAAGCTGCGGCACACGTTCGCTTCGCGTCTAGTGAACCGAGGAGTGGACATAGTGACAGTCCAGCAGTTGCTCGGGCATTCGACTGTCGTTACAACCATGCGCTACACGCATACAAATCTCGATTCCAAACGGAATGCGGTCGCAAAACTTGAAGGTTTTGGTGACAATTTGGTGACACCCTGCACCAAAATGCAGCAACAGGGGTCAAAAGTGTCACCAAAAATCCCACTAAGAGCAGTAGCACGTTATACTTACAAACGGAGGAGTGGGTGAGCGGTTGAAACCGGCGGTCTTGAAAACCGTTAGACTCGAAAGGGTCTCGGGGGTTCGAATCCCTCCTCCTCCGCCAGAAAACAAAGGGTCCGGCCCGGAGACATAGGTGACAGATCGTACCGGAGACATAGGTTACACTTTTGGGCCAAAAGGGTTGTCGAGAGGCTGCAGAGTTTTTTCCTCCAGATCGATGTAGCCGAGATCGTACTCCAT
>Ga0210394_10001056_pt1 | contig 47524 bp, 68 predicted proteins | sample IncBWC12MmetaG_FD_160121 | JGI IMG/M metagenome (GOLD analysis project Ga0210394, IMG submission 160121) | Forest soil microbial communities from Barre Woods Harvard Forest LTER site, Petersham, Massachusetts, United States - Inc-BW-C-12-M | ecosystem: Environmental > Terrestrial > Soil >...
TGGTGCGACACCAAGACCGGAGGAACTTGAACCCGAAGGTGTACAACCAAAACCGTCTACTGGAGAAATGACTGCATCCGAACCATCCGTAGTCCAACCATGCCAGCTTCGGTTTCTCGGACCACTCGACCCGGCAGACGAAATTGTAATCTGCCCAGAACCGTTGTCGGTCAAAGTAATGTTCGCACCTTGTTGTAAATCAAGTAACTGCTGACTGCCGTTATTGGTTCCGTTTGTTTGAAGAGTGATGCCGCCTGTATTTCCGGCACCATTGTTCCCCGTCGAATTAGGAATCCAGTTATCAACATCAAACGTTGCGCCACTGGGAACCAGAAGATTGTAATTCGGACCCCAAGCAAGCTGCCCATCTGCCGCATATCCCCACACAGTATAAGAAGCGCCCGAAGGCGTCATCACGTCAGTGGGCCATACGTACTGGTTAGGCTCCGACTCATCACCAGAGGTACCGAACACGTTACCTTCCTCGTCCAGTGGTACGGTAATTTTTATGCCGCCGCAAACCTGCCCAGTGCTGTTGGAGAGTTGCTCATCCTGCACCAACTCCATCACCAAGGAGCCTTCTGCGAGAATGTTGCCCATCGTGTCTTGGAAATGCCCACCAACCAATTGCACCTTTGTAGGAGCACTCATAATTTATCTCCGAAATGCGGACAGATGCCGCCATTTACATTCTTGCCACAGTTGCAGTTAAAGCAGAGTACCTGAAACATCGGTGGGAAGTTGTTCTCTATAATCCAGCGATATAGCGTTGCAGGATTGCGATGCTTCAAAACTTTGCGATGCTCGTGCCCGTCGTTATTGACGTGGTCGAGCGTTAGAAACTTTGGGTCTATTACAGTAGCCAGATAGACAATATCTTTTAATTTTGCGGTGTGCCTCTTTACCGCAGCCTTTGCAGCTTCTGGGTTTGCTGCATATCTATCTGCGAAGTAGTTAGCCCCTTGGTCGCGAAACCACTTCGCCTGCGCACACTTGTGTGAGCAACAGACTCGATTGGACCGTGTTTGCTCAAACTCACCGTGGCAGATGATACACTGCATGGTTATCCATTTCCTCGCGCCTGAACTCCTTGGCTCATGGTCATTTTTTCCAGTTCGGTCAGGTCATTCCAGTTGTTCAAGAAGATATTGCGGTCGGTGGCCGAGATGCCAGATTGTCGTCCCAACAGATGGGTGACGAACTTCTGACTTGCTTCGGCGCGACGAGGATCGTCGGAGAAGGCGTACATGGCAGCCAAGAATCCTTGATTGTAGATGTACTCCATGAAGTCCGGAATCGGAGCCCACGTTTGGTTGAGGCTAGTGACCTGCACTGCCGTCTTTTGGATGTGTATCGACACAGGGTACGCCAAGTTCGGAGCCTTCATGAGACGGAACGTGACATTGCCTGCCGCGTCCTGTATGTGCGGTTCGATGAACTCAGGACGCCCGGTGTTGCTATCGAGTGCCAGACTGTCCTTCACGGTCAGTTCGATCCACTTGTTCGGGGTCTTAGATATGTCGAGAACGCTGGCGTGCTCAATGTGGCTGAACTCGGGAATCAATAGCGAATAATCCTGCGTGCTCCCGGCAGTGATTAGCCCGCCTGTTGCCGCAGTAGGAGTCAGATTGGGCAGGTTGATCTGCGCCGTAATCGTGGTTCCGTTGTTCGTCAGCATGACTGCCGACTGGCCGTTCAGCACAGTTGCTGCCGTGAAGCCGCTCAACAGAATGATCTGCTGCACGCCAATTGTGGTCGTCACCGTCATGGTGAGGATGCCAGCAGTGATGCTAACGTTACCTGTGGGTGTAGCAGTGAGAGGCGTGGGCGAACATGTGAACGTCCACTCCTCATTATTCCACCACCATTTGAATGGCGGACTGAGGATCGTCTGCATCACGATGTTTGCGCTGGTCTTTGCAGGCTCCAGACGGCTGCCGATGCCCGATGGTCGGTTGAAGTTAAATCGCTTCGCCCACTCCATCGAGCCCAGTATTGTATTCGTTGCGAGTGCCACGGTAACTCCTATTTCTTCTCGTTGATGACTTTCTTAATCATCCGTTCGAGGGCCGATTTGTCGCCGTACGATCCGGCATCAACTTTGCTTTCGAACACTTTGAAATCATCGACAGGAACGCAAATGACGCCGATGTTCGCGCTGAAGCTACCGACGAGGAAACCGACGATTGCTTTCTGTTCTTCGGAGACGATGGACGATCCGCTAGAACCGGGTCCGCCACCGATCACAACGAGCATCACGTCTTTCCATTGAATCTCGCCAGCGTCCAGCTTGGGACGATCCAACTTCAGGTTGCTGACGTATCCTTGGAAGAACTGCTTGCCTAGACCAAGAGGCCCGGCTACGTCGATGACTTGCGATCCCAGATGCAGCTTAGCATTGTCTCCCAGTGGGATGACTTCGAAGTTCGCCTTCGTGTCCACTTGGAAGATCGCGAAGTCTTCGCCGCTAGTCTTGTCGCTGGCCGCAACGAGTGTCGCCTTGATGTACGTCTTCTCACCTTCGGCGTCCGCCGTGATGAAATACTTGGTGTCTGCTTGCTCCTCGGGAGACTCGCCCGGTACGCAATGGGACGCGGTCACGAACCGATATCCCTTTTCCGTCTTCTTGTACGCGGTGGCCGTACAGTGCATGTGCATCCCGCCGTTTTCGTCCTGACTGTAGAGCAGCGTCACAGCTTTGTAGACGCTACTCGCGAGTGACTGGGTCGCCTGTGTGGGAGCGGGCGTGGTTGAAATCGTGGTGGCTTCTTGGCCGACGCACAATGTGCTCAGGGCCAGAACTGCGGCTAGTAACAGATTCTTCATTGTCGTTTCCTTTTCCTCCAGAGCACATATTTACGTGGCCTTCTTTAGAAGTCCTCTGTTCCACGTCTTGCTTAATTACCTAAACATTCTACGATAAAATCAACCGCGAAAACAGCCGTCCCAATTGCGTTGGTCGGCGCGCCACGGTGAATCTTATGGATAAACGATGACGCACGCGCTTTGAAAATCTGCGCCACTGGCGTCTGCATTTGTTTGCTGCATTGTGACGACTATGTCCCATGCAGCGGTGGTGTCAACCGATGCGGTACTGTGCTGCGAGGAACCATCCACGGTGTTGGCTGACTGAATGAGGAAGGCCCCAAGTTGAGAATTGGTTGCTCCTCGATTGGCCAGTGTCCCTCGAAAAGTCATCTGAATATTTGAACTAGCCGATGCGGTACTCGCAATGATTGCTCCGGTCAGACCGCTTCCGTGAGCGCCTACACGAATGCGATACGTATTCGAACCCGTAACCGTCAAATTGCGCACAGCAAGTGCAATATCAACCACTCCATTAGCGGTAAGAAATCCCGCTGGAATAGTAGCGGTAAAGACCACAGCCTCGGCTTGAGTGGATTGCAATACGTTAACGGCGCTACGGGCAATCATCAGGCCGTACTGGCCTGCTTGCGTCTGAGAAGTCCCTCCCTGATTCACTGGCAATGCCGCTGCAAGGTGCGTGGCGGTTACTTGCCCCGATGTGTTGATGTCGGCTATCGCTAAAGCAAGCGCTTGGTCCGAATACAAAATCTGGTTAGTCGCTCCTCCAGAATTAACGACGGTCAGAGTTCCCGATGCATCAATCGTAAAAACTTTGTTGGAAGTGGCCGAGGCTGTGAAGTTCACATCCGTTGTATTGGCTTCGGAACGTAGAGCATTCACCAATGTGTGGGATGAATTTAAGCGCAGCCCAATTGCATAACTCTCAATGTCAAAATTCATCAAGTTGCAACTGTCGCCGTTGTCGATATCCACGCCAATCGACCCAGCAACAACCGATAAGTTTCCCGTAGCGCTGCCCCCAATAAGAATGTTGGCGTTGCTTGATCCTGTGAACTTAACAGCGAACTTAGCGAGGTTGATTGTGCAGAATTGGAGCGTCGTGTAGGATGAAAAGTTACCTGTTCCATCTGACAGAACGCCGTATTGAGCATGCGCCGTGTTACAGGCTAATGAGCATCGCACGAGGTTAACAAACAGCGTGACCAAAAGTTGCACGCATCCGGCGTTATCTGATGCGCTCTGACATTGAATGAACAAATCTTGTAGGGTTACGCCTTCAGTTAGCGTTGCCCCTGCTGCTCCAACCACAATGGCGAACCCGGTTCCGGTATAAGTCAGTCCGGTGGTCTCGATTCCGCCTGAGCCGATAATAGCGGCACCGAGAACTCCAGCAGGAATGATGATGCTATGCGCACCCAATGCCCATGTCCCGCCTTGCAAGAACCGCAGAACGTGGCCGTTGTTCAAAGTGATGTTTGCCGCAGGCGCAGATGTTCCTGCTGCTTGCGTGATCCAAATCTCCCCGGCAGTGACGCCGAGTTGCGTATCGGCTGCTTGAACTTTCGCGCCCCAGTCGGCTCCCACCATATCGTCAGCCAAAATCACTGCCGACCCGATACCGCTAAACAACGTTCCGACGCTGCCCGCAGTGATGCCAAAATTTGCTCCTGCTCGGTCAATCGGAATGATGTCTCCCGCCTGCGCTGGATTACCCGAGGGCAGCGCACTAATTTTTGTATTTGCCATAAATTCTCCTTAACTCTGATTTTCCAGCAAGAGTATGGTGCCGTCTTCCAACAGAAGCACACCCGATCCATTTTCAAGCAAGAAGCCAAAGGCTTCGCCCGGAACACTTGTGCCCACAACAACAAGGTGAATGTTTGTGTGGTTTGTTTCTTGCGCTCCTGCTCCGTCTACCTCGATGGTGTATTTTCCGACAGGGACGGAAGCCGCGACCGTAATCTCCGCAACACTTGTTCCAGTGTCAGGATTGGGCGCGAAAGAAATTGTAACACCGACAGGTGCTCCCGTGTACGTTAGTGTGGCCGTGGGAGAGTCCAAAAGTTGGGTCAAGTTTATGTTGACTGACCCAGACCCGCCAGCCTCAACGATAACGATGGGTGGCACCGGTTGCAGTGAAAATTCAACCGTATTGCCGAAGTGCTTAGGACTTGGCGTCCACGTCACTGGATTGCCGTCTAGCGTAGCATTCGATTGCGGAATCACGTTGCCTTGCGGCTCGGGATTTGAAACCGGGGTGCCAAAGTGCGTTGGTGATGGAGTCCACGTCACAGGATTTCCGTTACGATAGTCTCCAGAATTAACCTTGCCCAACGGCATATGCGTTCTCCCTTGGCAGACTATGCTGCCGAACATACTTCCCCAATGCGCCGTCTCCAAGCAACTCGGCACGCTCCCGTGCCGCACCAAGTGCAACATTGCAGGCTTGACAAATGATTGCTCGAAACCTCAATGTGGCGTGGCAGTGGTCTGCGGCTGTTTGCTTCTTACCCGAGCAATTGTCCCCGCAAATCGGACACGATTGCTCATATAACGGTTTGTTGAATTGCGTCATGTCAGGCTCCGCTCGTGCATGCGAAGGAGAACAGCGTCTCAGCCAGTTCACGAAGTTGTTTGGCATTCAACACAACGGCTGCCGTCGCGCCATACGCCTCATCGCCCATGGGAGCGGACCGTGCTATTACCTCAAAGCGGCCTTCTCCGTTGTGATTTATTGAGAGAAACTGCGGGGCTAGACCAATGTCGGTGAAAGCGAAGATGTTGTGTTGCATTTGAAACTCTCCAAGTAGGCAATCATTGCCTTCAGCACTTCTATACTATCCGCAACTTTACCAAGCATGTCGTTGCATCTACGACAAAGCAGTCCGCGTATGCACTTGCCGCAACACTTCTTGCCGGGACAACATGAGTGGGCATGGTCGATATGAAACGCTCCCATACCACCGGGCTCCGTCGTTCCACAAATCTTACACTTGCCGCCCTGCTCCGAGAGCAAAGCATCGTATCGTGTTTGCGTGATATTGAAGTTGCGATTCAAATGATTTTCGCGAAGCTGCTGATGGCGTGTATGGTTCTTATCGGTGACACAGATTTTGCACTCTCGTACAACATATCCTTGCGGAGAATTGTAGACGTATAGATTGTCTGCCGTCATCGCGTGCCCGTGCTTGCACTGTAGTCTCGGTCTACGCCCCGATTTACGGTGCGGACCTATGAATCTTTCAGTCATTTGTTCCCTTTCAAAAGAACGGGAGCACGTTGAAAGTCGTGCTCCCTACCGCAATGTGCGACACTGCGATAATATTATACCACACTAGCCCCAATAAGGGCCGTACGGCCACGCGGGATTAACAGGATTGATGCAAAACCCAGTGTCCATAACGCCCGGTGATCCGGGGTAAAATCCAAAATCGTCTGTCTCACGCTGTCCTTGCTTGACTGCGTTGTCGAGCGACTGCATAAACAGCGCCCATTCGTCTTTGAACTTCAGACGAACCTTCGGGTCCGGACTGTGCCGATAGCATTGTGCGTAGAAGCCGTTCTTGAAGAACATCTCCCAGTCATCAGGAATCGGTTCGAGAGTCTGCTGCATCGAACTGAAGCGCGGTACGCGCATCTGCGCGACCGGGTTGACCTGCCAAACGACTCCGCTGTTGGGAGGGATGGGACTCAATCTGAATCCTTGACCCTTTGGGTTGACCGCTGTCCAAACAACAGTGCCATCAGCAACCGTGGTCGCCACGGTGCTAGAGACTGAAGGATTCCCGGCCTGATACACCGGGTATGCGGGCACGATCTGAACATTGCCCGTATCTGAAGCGTTGCTGTAGTTGCCGATGGTCAGCGCTGCCGTAAAGCCTGTGTAGTTAGGAGCGCTTCCGATGACAGTAGCGATGGTCAACAGTTGGCCGTTGACGCCAGACTCGGCGGTGCCTTGCAGCTTGACCTGCGTACCGACAGACAAACTGTGCTGCGCCGTGACCGTAATTACATTGCTGGTGACCGAAGTCGCCGTCACAATAGGTTTGAACGGATTGAAGGTTCCGCATGTCGCGGTTGCCTGATTGACACCGAACGTCACAGCCCAGAGGTTGCCGTAAGGGTCCGTGATGCAGGTTGTCGGGTTGGTCGGGTTCTGCGGAGCGCCAGCCGGGTTGATATACTCAACTCCTACGCCGGGGTTCAGCAGGCCGCTGGGTGACGCCAACTGCGTTTGTCCCCATGTACCTGACTGCATCGTATCATTCTGCATCCAACAAATCTTGCCGGGGTATCCTGTCTGGTCGAAGGTGACTTCCTCCGCACGGTGAACTTCCTGATACAACTTCTGCTTCGGATTGCTCGTCTGGTTGATGTTGATCGCATACGAGGATTCGAGCCAGCCCAAGTTCACGACGCCGGGTACGAAATAGTCCTGCTGAAGACTAATCGTGTAGAACGGTGTGACGTTGAAGCTGTTGAACTTCCAGTTGAACGGGTTGCCGTCCCCTGTACCTTGCAGGAATGCCGTCATCACGTCGTTCGCGATGCTTTGGGCGGGCTGCGTCGAGTAACCGCCTGTTGCCAGTGCGGGAGCTATGTCTCCAAAGGAACTCGCTTGGTCCGAAATATCTTGTAGCGTGATGGTGGAATTTTGACCTGTCATGTTGTCTCCAATAAAAAATAGAGGGACGAGCGTTTGTGCCCATCCCTCTTTACTTCGTGGGCGATTACTCCAAAGTCACAGATTTCATTTTCTCTCTGTAGAACTCTGGCCCGCCTTCCAACTTGCCTGTCTCGGCATTTTGCACTACGCCCCATTGGAACGTATGCGTGCCTGACGTGTGGTTTCGGGTCTGAGCGCGTAGCATCAAATCGTACTCGGCCCATTCCGCTGAAGCCTTCATTTCGGCTTCGGTTCTTCCGTTCAGAAGCGGTCGCTTCCAAGTCTTGCCGCAGCGCAGGCAGCGAATCCAAATGTCGCCATTGCCCATGATGTGCCGCAGAATCGCGTACTGCATGTCATCGCCTTGTCCGCCGATGACGCCATTCGCGCCGTCTCCACCTTTGCGGTGGTTACAGATCGTCTGCTTCGCTACGCGGTTAATCGCACCCTGCTTCAGGTTCTGACCGTGGCCACGGAACACATCGCCTTGGCTCTTACGCTTCAGCTTGCGGTCCGCGAGACGTTCTCGGATGTCTTCCAAGTTGGCTTCGCGCTCCATCAATTCGAGGCGCTTCAGTTGCAGTTCTTTCGCCGCCAGTTCCCGGTTGATTTCCTCCGTGGACATCTCGGATATGGCTCGGACGATTTCGACGCGCTCGGCTTGTGCCGGGGTCTGTTCTTTGATGACTTTTGCGACTACTTTGTGTACTTCGTTGATATCTTCTTGATTGTTGACGTTGCTCATATGGGGTCTCCTCAGCCCTTTCTAAATCCTTGCACGAGTTGGTTATATTTCCTTGATGCCGGACCAACCGCTTCTCCGAACACGCGATTGATTGTTTCCTCGTCAATCATGCGTTTGACCAGCAACTGGAGCAACACTGTGCGCCAGCCGCGATATGCCTCCTGCAATACAACTCCGTGGTCATCGAAATTGCAGATGCTGAACTCTGGCATGTACCCGAACTGTACCCAACAGGCAACTTCCATGCCTTTTATGCCTTGGGTAATATCAACCAGAAGCGTGATACGCTTTGGCTGTGGGTGGGACTTGTACCGTGCGTTCAAACGGCATTCTTCGGTCAGCTTTTTGATTAGCTCCGAGGAGTGCATGATGCGGCCTATGCGGGCCTTCTCATCTTCGTACTCGTCCGGACTCAACCATTGGTAGTCCCGTGCGAGGTTGTCGTTCTCTTCTTTGATTCGACAGAGTTCTTCTTGCGTCTGGGAATCGGTGTGCCCGTGCGGGTCATGCGAAGCGAACTCTGCGATGGCCGCTTCTAGCTCCGGGTCAAGCGTCTCTGTCATCTGCTCGTTATAAGTCTCCCACGGGGCTTTTTCTGACTTTCTCGTCCCTTGGGTACGAGCAATTTGTTCATCTGTCAATTCGGGCATCGGCAGTAGGTCAACCTGCTTGTTGAACTCTGCTTGTTCTTCGGCGCGTTGCGCCAATAAATCTTTGTTTGATGGCATTAGGCTCCTCTTCCTAAGCAGGCTCTTAAGAATTAGAGCCTTACGCCATTATTTGAGAATCGGTCCTCCGGGGCTCATGACTTCCCACAACAGGTGCCGACCGACGCCGTACCCTTGGCCTTCGTGTACGTGTCCTTGTGTCCAACCATGAACTGACGATTCGTATGATGGCTAAGTCGTCGGTTCCGAAGCGGACGTGCTGCCCAAATCCTCTTGTGCCGCCTCTTCGACGGCGATGTCCATGATATGTTGTCCCATCTCTTCGACTTGATCGACCAAAGCCTTCACGTCGGCTCTAACCTTGCGGTTGGTCATGCGCGTTGCTTTGGAAACATTTCGCAGCCGCTTGTTTTCCTCTTTAAGAAACTCAATCTCGCCGCGCAACTCTTCGACCGTTTCTTCTAACGCCTGTACAACCAAACTTTTTTGGCCAGCAATAATCTGCTGCGCCATGACGTACTCCTCACCGTCCATGATCTTCTCCTCCCAGAGATTCATCCTCTACTGTGCCGCTCTAAATATTCAGCGGCCAACTTGCAAACCTCAACACTGTCTTTAAATAATCCAAGAGCCGCATTACATTGCCGATGGATAAAATCTCGCAACTGCGCAGTGTCGTGATTGTGGTCGAGCACGGGAGGATTATCGTCCGTGAACGGCTTATTACAAAGACGGCAAATGCCGCCTTGGTCGCGCAGCCTACATTCATATTCTTCCAGACTTATTGAATGGTTGAACTGAACCTGTGCTGCTTTTTGAAACTCGGGATGCGCTTGAATTATAATCCGGCGCTTTCGCGCAGCACGACGAGTGTTTGTACGATGCTGCTCTGGATGTGCTGCAATCCAATCTCGCTTACGCTGCCGTTCTTTCTCCTTCATCTCAGGAGACCACTGCTTGCGATAGTTTCGGTAATAGGCGTTATACGCCAAACGTTCTGCTTCTGTTTCGTGTTTCATGTACTTCCTTTCGAGAAGAAGTGAGGGACTGCTCGAACAGCCCCTCTCCACAGGTTTATAACGTCTGTGAATCTTGTGAATCCCAAATCCTCAAGGGATAACTTGGACTAGGATTTGGGAGTACACCATGTCGTTCTGCTGGAACCCGAGAGCGCCACCGGGTTGCGGCCCCGGTTCGACGGCTGCGGTGTTGTTCGCATTCAGACCGAACGGATACTCGAACTCCACAACTGCTTGCCCCGGAGTGATGGGGGTAATGGTGGCCGTGCCAGCCGAAGCTGAGTACGACACCGTTCCCACGGTCGCAATCTCGCCAATGGTGGTGAGAGGGGCCGGGTACGATTCCTGCGTCCCGCTCGAACTGGTCGGAGCGGCATTGTACGACACTGCGGTAACGGAACTCTTGATGCCTTGCGCAGTTCCCGCAAGGTCAAACAAGTTCACCGTCACAACAACGGTCGCCGACACATTCGCCTTCTGGGAATTGGCAACGGACAGGGTGACTTTGTAGGTGTTGTTTCCACCGACCAAAGCGCCCGAACCCGTCTGAGGGTTGGCGTTCGTTACGCCCTGACCCGACAGTTCCATGAAGAGAGGCAGGTTTTTCCCCGTAGTCGGGGTAGGATACGATTCTTGTGTATCTGCCATGTTGATGTCCTTTCGTTGTCTATTTCTTTGTTAGGTAGTCGATGGCTCGTTTGAGAATGCTCGGATTATCTCCAAGCATGCCTAGCCCTTTGTTACAGTTTTGATGAAGAAACCCGCGAATGAGTTTCGTTTCATGGTCGTGATCTAAAACCATGTCAAAACGGTCAAGAGGCTGTTCGCACAAAGCGCAGTTACCCTTCTGCGAGTCAAGCATTTCTAGTGCCTGACCCGCATAGGAAACTTGTGCTTCGCCGCTTCGTAGCGAACCGACCCAGCATAGATACTGGTCTCTAACATATCCCTGCTTGTTGTTCCGATGACGTACTACTTTCAAAGGAACTTGACCACAGGTGACACAGCAGCCAGTCATTGCGACTTTATCAATCGCTTGAATCTTGTGCTTGTTAGGTCTATTCTCCCAAGTACGCTCCAAAACTTGAATAAGCTTGGCGCGGTGCTCAGGAGACTTGGGTACGTTTTTTAGTGCCATAGATTCCTTTAGGAAATGGCGCTAGCCGCGTCGATCTGGCGCTGGCGAATGGTCGTGTCAGGTCCGAGAGACGTGGTGAAGTGCACACGATACGAAGTCCATCCGGGGATGAGTCCTTCGGGGTCAGCAACGCTGGGTTCAACGTTCTGCTTGATGTTGCACTTAATGTTCTGCCATTCACCGTCGCCGAACCCGGTGTCGCCCTGTGCTCCAAGGTTGATGGAGTAGATACCATCGCGCCCGAAGATGTAGGTGCGGAGAGCCGTCAGACCAGTGACAGTCTGATAGTTCGAAGTCGTGGTGATCTGGTTGGTCTGGAAGAAATGCACGCCAGAAGCGGGCAATTCAATGACCTCGGTCAGATCAACGCTCACCAACTCTTCCATCTTGGCCATACCCACGGGGGTGTGCTTCAACATGTCGAGCGGCGAATCGTTGCTGTTGTCAGCCAGAACGTCGCCAAGGGCGAACGGATGGATGACACCGCAGAATGCTTTGCTTGCTTCATCGAAGGGCCGAACCGAACGACCTGCCAGAGACTGGACAGAGTTACGGATTTGGCTCAAAGACAGAGCGGTGAAGCTGGAAGTGCTGGTAGCACCCAGTTCAACAAGCACGCTGGAGTCGATGGCGGACGCGCCGTCTGCGGTCGCACGAACCAGAGCGCTCAAAGACTCGCCCAAGCGGTACGACAGTTCCTTCGCGACGTTCTCGACGGTGTTGTCGATGGCAGTGGCCAAAGACAGCGAGGAGAAGTTAGCGTAGTCGGCGTATTCGCCGATGACAGCGGTGGTGTTCAGCACGCTGACCGGAATGGAAGTCCCAACGGTTCCTTCAACGGTGGTCGAAGTGTTGGCTGCCAACGGAACGTACATGAACCAACTGTGTTTTGGATGAATACGAAACCAGAACGGCTTCGTAACCCTGACTTCCGTCAGGTTCACTCTAACGGTCGCCCGTTAGTTCAGACTGTATCTTTATCTCGCAGGCGTTTTAGCACCTGTTCGCCTCGATGATGTTTATCAATCAAGTATGGCAGCCACGAAAGCACTATCTTTTCAACCTTTGTAGGATTAGAAAGATACCACACGTGAGAATCGTTTTGATTTGGTTCCTCACGGACATCCAAATAATACGACCCGCCATACGTTGCTTTGAACAAATCAATCAAGACTTTGCATGCGTTGGATACTGCTAAACGGTGCGGAGTGTCTATACTCCCGTCGCCATCTACAAACCCTGCCGCATAAGCATTAGAGATATCTTGCATGTCAGTCGTTACGGAACTTTTGTCCCATTTCAATTCTTTGTTTTTGAAGAACAGTTGTTCACGTCGTTCTGGAAACTCTTTGCCATACATGGCATAGTAGTCAACTAACGTTTGTGCTTCTGCTCTTTTGACCACAAGGAACGGAAATATTTGGGAGATGAACGACAGCCCGTGCTTCTGATTAGAGATTATCCAATCATAAGCTTGTTTCTTACCAACCTCAGGTTTGCGCTTTTTGTAAACGCCCCCAAAGTACTTAACGGCCCACTTCATCAGGGCAATATTTGTATTGGTAAGCACAATCTTTACGGTATAGTTGTAGCAGTTCCTATCATCGCTTCTGAAGGCACGTTCGATGTCGAACATTCCTTCCGCGTCCATAAGTCCCGCCATGTACTGTGCTGTCTTTCGTTTCACAAGTTTCCTCGGTATTATCTGATTTTAACAGACCTTCACCGATTTAGCAAGATTTTAAACTGTATGGGACTATCATGTTTCTGAAATCTCATACTGGTTACCAGACTTCATCGGCAAATCCAAACGTTCTGAACAAGCCACGAAGGGAGTCTGGGCCTTCAAGTTTTCCCTGAACTTCTTGTCATACATTTACTACGCAATCGAATGCTAGGGAGAAGTACTATGAATACTTCACAGTCGATTGCGGGAGGTTCGACTGATTGTTAATTGCGGGACTATAACCCGTCATAAATTATCCAATCTTTCTGTTGTTCACTCTCCTCCCAGAGAGATACAACGGGAGTTCTTTAATACCCACGCTTACGCCGCTGGTCGGCCAAACGTTGCTGCTTCTCCGCTTCAGCGTTATCCCACGCGGCTCGTAATGCCTTGCCTCTGGGTGACTGATCGGCGATGATGTGCTTCAACGTTTTGTCGTCGCAGTGGTCGATTGCGTCGAGGTTATTGAACTCTTGGTACTGGCTGGTCGGCTGACCCTTTGCGTCTTTCAAGTGAACCCTGATTGTTAACCAAGGTGCTTGTGGCAAGGGGTTGTCGATATCGGATGTCTGATCGGCACTCGATAGCCCTGTTGGAACTTGGGCTGCAACCCTAGCTGGCGGTGGCGTTACCTCACTAATCCGAGTGGGTTCAACCACGGGCACCGTCGCAACGGGTGCCGTCTTTTCCTCACGCACTATAGGAGGTGCTGAGGCCAATACGGGCTCAGTCACCTGATTCTCAGAAGCGCCGTCGAGGCTGCCGTTATCACGGAGCACGTCGAACGCTCTTTGGTAGTTCTTTGCATTCGTTGGATCAAGGCCGCGACGTTCAATAAAGCCCACCAACTTGGCGGCATTATCTTGGGTCGGGACATAATCACGGTCGATTCTTGAAACTCTCAAGAGCCAGTAACACGCGGCTCTCAAAATTACTGGTCAACAGATCGTTCTGGACGCGACGGTTGTCGTCTTGATCCAGTACGTACTGGGCGCGGGCCGATTCTGCCGGGTCTTGCAGCTTGGCTTCGGTCGCAGCGCGTTCTTCGGCAGTCAGAACCGGGCGAAGCGACAACGGTTGAACCGCTGTGGTTTCTTCCGGCAGTTCTGTGCCTTCGAGCAACTGCTTTTCGCGAATCTCTTGCACCATGACGCGCAGGTTGATGTTCGACTTGGTCAACTGTTCGATCAACTCAGCATCGGTCTTGTGCTTGAATACTTGTCGTCCGCCGATCTTGCGGCCCTTCTTGTCCACGATATCATACTCATGGCGTTTCTCGGGCAGTTCAGCCGGGGTCTCAACGACCGGGGGAACAACTGCGGCGGGCACGGGCGCAACAGGCGGTTCTACGGGCACTTCAACTGCCGCTGCTGCGGCTGGCGGTGCACCGTTCGGATCGTCGTCGAATGACGGATCAAATACGCGTGTCGGCGCTGCGACGGGGGATACTGCGGCTACTTCCTTGCGGTCGCGGGGGCCACGTCTCCCGACTTGCGGGGGTGCGGCAACGGCTTCCGTGGGAGCGTTGTTGCTGTATTCACCATCGATGTACGTCCGGAACTCCGGATCGTTGTTAAAGTTCTCACGGTACTGTTCGCTCGTCATTGCATCGACGACAGCTTTGGAATACTTACTCATTGTCTTAGCGCTCCTCAACGCTCGTCATCGTCCTCTTCGGAGATGTAGGTTACATCGCCCAGCAGGTTGGGTAGTCCTTCTACTGCGTGCTCAATCGCGTCCATTTCTAGGCCGGGAGCAGATTCTTGTGGGTTCTCAGGGCTGCCTTGGCGGCTTCGCGCCTCTTGGAGAGATGCGACTTCCTGAGCGATACGGTGAATGATGATTGTGACCACGGTACCAGCCGCTCGGGAGAGCGCGTGCTTTGCAAGCACATCTTTGGGATTCGCGTGATCGGCATTGTCTAAGTCCACTCGGAACTGCTCGACAATGATGCGGAACAACTTCAGTACAACCTGCCATCCTTTACTTTGGAACATCATCGCAAGATCGGATCGCTCGGTTGGTGTCAACTCCAGATCGGGGTCAACCATAATCGTCTCCTCCCAGAGATATAACGGGGCGGACCTAGTCACCTATTTGAAAGATGGCTAGGAGGACTCGCCACGTCGGCGAATCCCTGCCCCTCCTGTCTTACACAACTGAGCCTGTCTCAGCGGAACCTTCCAAGCCGCCTGCGCTTGGCTGTCCTGTAACTGCTTCGCTCATGGCCGAGTTGCGGAAAGACTCACGAACAATGTCCCGCTGTACGCGGTTCTGGTTCGCTTGGTCCTCTAACTGCTGTTTCTGCTGGAACTTCTGCGTGTTCAAAGACTGTTGCGCTTGCAGCTTGCTGTTTGCCTGTGCCTGCGCTGACTTTGCCTGTTGAGCCTGCTTCATTTCCGGCGTAAGTTTCTTGATGATGTCGTTGCGGTTCTTCCACTCCGACGCTTCCATCCACATCGAGAGTATCGGCTTGAAGTCGATGTACTCTCCGTTGATTTCCGCGAGGTTCTGTTGAATCTGCGGGTTCTCAAATATTTGCGTGATGAGCGTCAGGGACTGAGCCATGATGCGCTTGGCGGAAAGGCTTGCGCCCGCCAGCACTTCAAACTCCATCTTGGCTTCGTGGTACCGTGCCAAGTTGAGCATGTATGCCTTGCCCAACTCTTCTCCGCAGATGAAGTGAATCTCACCATCGGAAAGGTACTCTTCAACCAAGTCGTCCAAGATGTACAAGAATGGCGTGAACACCTGCTCGATGAAGTTATCGAGAGGACCGTCCAACCGAGTTGCGCTTGCTGCGCCGAGTTGCGAGGCTCCTGTTGCAGTGCGGCCCATCGAACTGCGGGGACCAGCGCTGCTACCTTGCACCAACTGCGCATCTGCGCCTGATGTAGACTCAGTGTTCTTTTCAGATTCACTGAGTGCTGCCCAGACTTCGGATGGCACCTTCGGCTGTTCGAGGATGCCGTAAGCATCGCCGACTGGCCGACCTTCTTTAACATCAACGGTGAGGATTCGCCCGATACCTGTTCGAATCATCTGTGTTGGCGTATTGGAATCGCGTCGGCGCAGATAGATTGGGTTGACACCAAATGACAATATCTTCAGGATCGAGTTGATCGTACCCTGATCTACGCGCTGGTTCTGACCAACGATTAGACCGAGGCCCATTCCGTAAAACGCCTTCGGGCGGTTCCACCAGTTGGCGGAAAGGAACGGAATGCAGTTCTCGATACCGATTTCGGCGAACGGATTCTTGCCAGTGTAAATCGCTTTCTTGCGGTCGAGGACGATGATCTTGCGACCCTTGTCCCAATACTCCAGCAACTCCATCTTGCGTCGGAGAATATCCGGCGTGGAATTTTGTGAATCGTCCAATGAATGGTGGACAATCTCTGTGACATGGGTGGATGAGTCAGACATCAACTCAATCGCACCTTGTTCGACTGGCGGCATCCACAATTGCTGTAGAGCCCTGTCGGAACCATCTCCCGGCCACATCCAACCCTTGCGTTCTTCCGCATCGTCGGGTAGACCTTCGATGGCTCTCTTAATCGCAAGGACTTCATAGAAGTCGAGGTTGCGGATGTCGATTGCCCATCGCGCTTCGCGGGCATCGCCCACTCGCGTGTTTGGATCAAAGAATACTTTGTCGAGCGGACGCCACTCGAAGAACGGTCGCGGCACAACTCGAATCTTTCTCTCAATGTCCGGTTTATCGAACGTTGGCACTGCCGGATTGTCGCCGTCCTTATAGACGGTTGGCTTACGAGTCTTGACGACTATTTTCTCATAGCGGATTCCCCACTTCCAGACGCCCGTTCCAAGGTGGGCCATCTGTTCAAGTCCCCACTTGGTATTGCGCTTGAAGTTACAAGCGTTCAGCAAGTAGGAGAAGACCGCCGTCTTGGCGTCAACTTCAGCTTGCTCAGTTCCCGGCATAGGCCGCATTAACATCGGTGGATCGTCGTAGAACAGTCCCTTGTAAAGCTGAGGGACGATTGCGTTCACAACCTTCGCCACCGTGAACCGCTGAACGTTCGGTTCCAAGATGTACGTGTTCTCGTACACCGACATAGGACGCGGCGATTGATACAAAAGATCGCTATCGCGCCACAGCAGGTTCCACTGCTTGTTCGAAATAAACTGCTCGGCTGCGGTTGCGCAACCGTTGACTAGGGCTACCGCTGCCGCGTCGGACTTCAACTCTCCAGAGACCTTATAGTCCTGTTCAGTGAGGGCGCGATTTGGATTTCCATCGATTGGTAACTGAGCCATACGCCCCCTTTCCCTAAGTTAGCGCCGGGTGCGCCGGAATACTTGCTCCGGTGCGCTTATCTCTGGTGCTACGAAGTGCCGTCGTTGTACCTTCAGCACTTCTACTTTCTCGTCAACCGGAGGAGGCGGGATGACTACTGGTTCTTGTCTGCGGTCCCGTAGAGACAGCGTAGTGTTGATGACTCGCGATTGGTTGATACGCGCCGAGTTGATCGGCGGATTCGCGGGTATGATTTCTATATCGCTCATCAGATCACCGTCTTCAGCGCACGGTCACCGCCGAACAAGTCATCCAACGGATTATCGTCGGACTGCTCAACGGCCTGCGCGGCCTGCTCTAACTGAAACTGCGTGTTCGGGTTGTCATCCGTTGCGAAGGCCGGATTCTGTTGAGCGTACTTACCCAGACCGTAAATCATCTGGTGATGCTCGTAAGACTGCGCGTCCGCCGCGTACGAAGTTTCAACCGCGTTAATTTGTGAGTGCATGTCCGCGTACGGCGCGAAGACCTCAGCCAGCAGAGAAATTGCTGAGATGATGTCGTCATGCTTGTCGTCCGCTGTCCCAGTGAACTGAGACATCTCGGTATAAATTTCTTCGAGACTTTCACAAGAGTTGACGAAGAACATGCGTTGGTCGCCAAGCAGTCTCAGGACTGGCTTGGCTTTCATGGATTTCGATCTGGCTTTGTTGCCTTGACCCAGACCTGCGCTACGGAGCGGAATACTAATCTTCAGCTTTTCCATCTCGCGCCGGATTTCGCGTTTGACGAATGCAGTGCCCATCACCTCCTCGATGATGATCTGCTTCGGCTTCCACTTATACCCGACAGTCGCGATGACCGCTGGAAGTTCGTACTCGTTGAACCTTCCGCGCACCATGTTGATGATGTAGAATCTCCCGCCATGGATGATTGCCGTCATGATGACGGTATAGTCTGCCCAACTCTGCGTCGAGTAGGCCGTATCCACGGTCGTAACGATCATGCCTTGATGCGGGCACAGATTATGGTTAATCGTGCGGCGAATCAAGAGTTCGCGCGGGAACTTAATCTTGTTGATCTGACGAGGATCGTTCAGATACTTGATGGCAAATACATCGGGCTCCGTCATCGCCGACGCTTTCATCAAGTCGAACGTTAGAACTGCGGGGAACCAGAGATGTACGTCTTGTTCAGTCCACTCGGACTCAATCTTACCAGCCGCCAAGCATTCGGCGGTTGGCCACCATACAGCGCGGCGGTAAATCTTCATCGCCGGGTTGCGCTGTGAAGCCAAGAACAACTTGTCGTCGTAAGCGATTTGCTTACCGTAGTAGTCTCTCTCATCGTACCACGTACCGATTACGTCGAAGAAACCGAATGCGTGCATCAAGGCTTTGTCAACACCGATGCGGTGATTGATGCCCTCAATGCGGGTTACGGTCTCAACGTTCTCTTCGGTGACCACGTCGTCCAGCTTCAGTAAGCAGAAGTGTGATCCAGCCAATGACTGCTCAATACCTGTAGCGCGAATCGTTGGCTCTTTGTCACCAGCCGTGACGGCGGGTGTCTGGAACTCAGTGGCTTTGCCTTCTTGAGGCTTTACGCAATGCTCGGGAAACAACACCTGAAGCATAGATACGGTTTGAGCGCCTGTGAACTTGTTTGTCAGGAGTCGCGGGCGGAAGCCCTTGTACTCGCTGTCCTTCTCGAAGTTCTCATCAAGGGTGAAGTGCGCCTTGACTTCTCCGACGAAGTCTTCAGCCAATCCTAACTTTCCAGTCAAGATGCCGATGGTGACTTCAGGGAAACACAGAATCCACTGAACGCAGTCGGCCATGTTGATGGACGATTTGAATCCGCCACGAGGAACGAGCAGCAATCGCTGCTTGTACATTCTCTTCGCGGTCGCGTCGGTCGCGAACGCTTCGAAGGTGGCGAAGTGCGCCGGGTCTTTCGGCACAAAGAACTCGTTACAGATTTCCTCGTGCGTGTTGTGCGTCTCCCAACCCTTTGTCTGGGGATTGAACCAGTTGTACTCTCTGTCGGTGACTTTGGAGTAACCCAACATCTTGCAAAGGAAGAACAGGTTCGTCTGGCACATGAAGCGATAACGCGCAACCGTTAGCCGCAGATGATCGTATTCACAACTGCCGGGAGCCGGGAGTCCAGCCTTGCGCTTTCCGCCATTGAAAATCACCCACGACTGCATCGCATCGAACTGCTGCTTATTCGTGTAGTGACCAAATGCCGTCAATGCCAGAGTGTCGTACTCATCTTCTGGCATTCCTTTGTGTTGATAGTTCTTGTTCTGGAAGGCTGCTACAAACTCAGCCTGTAGAATCTCCAGTTCACCAGCCATACATCCTCCGATGCGATGGCTTATTTACTGCCGTGATGCCATCCTGCCATAGCTTTCGCCATGCGTCCCATGGCCGCTACGTGAGGATTGGAACTATTGGCGGCTTCTTCTTTCTTTTCTTCAGGGATGGTTTCTCCCTCTGGTATTCCGAAATGTCTGTGAAGTGCGCCCCCGTGCAATTTATGCATCGAACGGGCAAAATGGGCCTTTTCCTCTGGACTGTGCTCAGCCATATTAAATCTCCTTACATGCCTGTCGGCGATGCACCAGCGGCGGGTGCGGCTGCGGGTGACGGGGCTGCTGTCATCTGCGCTGCGCCTGCGGGCGGTGCGCTCTCTGCGCCTTCACCGTCATTCGGCGTACCAGCGTGGTCTTCCATGTGCTGATGCAGAGCGCCCATGTCTTCCATGGAGTGCTCCTCGTCGGGGTGATGCTCGGGATGATGATGCTTGTGGGTGACGATGTGTTTGCCATTCGCAGTCTTGCGGATGTGCATCTCTTTGATTTCTTTCTTCGGCTTTTTCTCGCCGCCGAGAGAATCCATCATCTTGTCTTTCATGCTATCCATGTTCTTGTCCTTTGGAATCACTGCTTCGCCTTCGTGCAGTTTGTAGATTCCGGTCTTGGGAACATGTGATGTCCCCTTCTCAAAACTGCCGAGAGGTTTCGTCATCGACGTTGTGTCGATTCGCTTCTCTCCGGGCCGCGCTCCATATCGCGCCTTTGGGGCAACTCGATCTTTGGGGGAGGGAGTTGTATCTTTCGCTGGTTCTGCCGTAGGCGTCGGCTTGGTTGCGTTGTTGTACTCGTCCACGTTCTGTTGCTTTGCTCCGAGTTCGCCTGCGGTGCCTTTGTCAGGCGCTGCGATACTGGACTTCGCAGCAAGATCAGCGAGGTTCGTCAGTTCCATAATAGAAGTTGTCCTTTAGTTGCTGCCAGTGATCCCGTGCGAACGTCCTCATACCTGCTTTGGGATTGTACTTCGGGTACAGCGCCCTGAACACCTTCTCCGATGTCAGAAAGCCTCCGGGGAGTTCCCCGATTGTACAGAGGAACATCATCCCGATTGTCGGGCCGCGACTGTGTCCGGCATTACAGTGCACAAGGACTTTGTCGCCAGCCTTCAGATGTTTGTTGATGAACTTCAATGCCGGGAAGATAACGTCTTCCTTGATGAACTCTGGGTCTTCTAAGTCGAGGAGGTTTAAGACCATCCTCTTTCCTCGCGTTGCGTGGAAGTAGTGATCGCCTTTCGGCGCTCCGCGTTCTTTGTAACCTAGAAAATGACGATGCCCGTAGGCACCATCCTTACAGGCCGAAAGTATAGCGTAGCCACGCTTCTGGGCTTCTTCGTCATCAGAGTCATCTCCTACGTAAAGCACGGGCTTTCCATCCGCTCCGTCGAGAACGCCTTTCATAGGGTACTCCCGAAATTGAACTCGTAGGCGCGCTTTAGCCAAATCAAGAACTCTTCTTTGGACTTGTTGTGCTTGGCGTAATTGCAAATTTTGCAACAGGGATTGCAGTTGCCTATAACATAACCCTTTCGGCTGTCAATTCGGTCGATGCCGTTATACAAGAGCACATCGTGTGCAGTCTTAATAACCTGCTGCGGCTGCAAGCCACAATAAGCACAATTGCTGCTGACCAGCTTTCGGAACTCTTCAAGCGTCAACTCAAACGCCCTATCAGCCTGCCGCGCCTCATTGCGATACTGCGAAAATAGGAAACTTAGGGCTGCTCCCATAATCCTGCTTCTGGCGGCGAAGCATCGTCTGCATCCAGTCTTCAATCTTCGCGCTGCTTGTCCTGCGGTCGTAAACACATTGCCGCACGAGCAAAGACATTCCCAAAATGCCTGCGTGCTAGTATTGCTGTTTGGATTGGGTACTTTTCTAAGTACCTCGACCTCTCCATTGGCAATCCTTGAACCTGCCAAATCAATGCAGCGTGCGTTCATATTATTCTCCTTCCGGTGAGAATTTGGAGGATGCCGGAAAGACATCCTCCGTCTGTAGATAGCGAATCCACAGATTTATGTTCTAACTTAACCCTTCATAAGAATCCCTACAGCGCGGGCAGGCTTAATCTCACTCACTGCCCGCGCTTTGAATGCGGAGCAGGTTTAGATTAAGGCTCCGCGTCAATCTGTCAGGATGATGGAAGGTTTCGTCGGGGTCGCTGCGGGAGCGGCAGCCGGGGCAGGTTCGCCCGTAGCTGCTGCTTTTTTCGCTGCTTGTATCTCTGCAATACTCTGTACAAAGTCGCGGAGAACTTTATTCGCGATGTCTCTTGCGAAGTTTCTCGCAACATCGTCTAGCATGACGACAACGTGCTTCGCCTTGCACCACTCCAGCGCGAGTCTATCGACTTCGGTGCGAGTGATTTCATACTTGGTCGTGACGCCCATCATCTGCCTCCGTTTCCAGCATACGGATCGTTGTCCGGTATCTGATCGGCAGGCGTGATGTTGTTCGATTTGGTGCACCACTTATCGAACCGTGGTCCCCAAACTTCGGGCTCGGTCAACATGAGGCGCATCCACACCAACACGACTTCAGCGTTGTTCGCTTTGCCGCTGGCTATCTTTTTGTTAATCTGCGCGATGATGGTATCGCGTGTGTGGCGCTTCATGTCTCCTCCCAGAGCATGGCTAATTATACTCTATTTTCAGGGGGAGGGCGCTCTCTGCTACCCAGAATCGGAGCCGCGTGCGGCCCTTGTTCGTCGAGCAGATTCCCGCGATGCGGTAACCTTCCTGAATGTGCGAAATATAATCGGTCGGACTTAATACCGCGTCCCACTCGGGATGGCTGTGGGCGTCACCGATGATATGCTTGCCTGCTGCCTCTGCGGCAGCTTTGATGACTTGATAATCGTCTTCGAACCAGCGCACGAAACACGTGGTCTGGTCGGCATACTTCTTCGTGTAATGGAACGAGTCCACAACAACGAGTTGCGGTGAGACAACATGTCCCACCAAGTACGCTTGAATTTCTTTGCCCGACTTCCTTGCTTCCGCGAGGGCCAGCTTTCTAAAGTACGCTGCCTGTGTTCTTTTCACGCGTACAGTCGATTGCATGGCTATCCTCGGTAGTCTTCGTGCTTTACGCCTTTGCGGTTATTACAGCCGCCTTTACCGTGACAAAGCGGTTGAATGTTTCCGATATCGTTAGTCCCGCCTTTTGCCAAAGCCACAACGTGGTCAGGCACAATCTGTATACCGAGAGCGTTAAGCAACCTTTCGGGACGCAAACAGCAAAGGCACTTGTTACCGTAAAACGTTTTGAGAATGTTGAACTCTTGCTCCGTGAAAGTTCCCGATGCATTGCGCTTATGTGCCTTGCGTTTTCTACTATCTTTACGCTGCTGCGCTTTTCTTTGTTCGGGATGAGCAGCGTTCCAGTGTGCAGCTTGTCGGCGAGACATTTGAGCAACTAACTCCGAATGTTCCGCATTCCAACGCTTTTGCCATTCTGGGTGTTTGGCTTTCCAACGACGCTTTGCGGCTCGTTGTGTTTCTAAACTCATTTGCTTTCTCCCTAAAGAAAGTAGGCGGATGTTAGGGCATCCGCCTTTGAGGCATTCGGACTAGCAGTAGCGAATCGCTTTGCTGTCACCGAATGTTGATGGAAGATCGTTAGTTGATTGTTTCTGCGCCTTGCGACAGACCGTCTCCCGCTGCCCCGCCCGCGATAACGGTAGGAGTGCTCTTGCCCGTGCCAGCGGCTTGCGCGGCTGCGGACATCACGGAAACATCGTTCTGGAGACTGTTCTGCAATCTTCCGCCTGTGTGCGGATCGGCCACAACAGCCAAACCCACAGGTGTTGCGGTTCCTTGACCAGCAACGGTGTTGTTGCTTTGCTGAAGGATAGCAGTCACCAACGGCTTGTACGTGCCTGCGGAATGTGTCGCGCTTTTTCCGGTCGGGAATCCGTCTCCCGGTTTTGGAATGCGGAAAATGCTAACGTTCTTGCCGGGGGTCAACCCGTTACCGGGGTTGCTACCATCGGCGGGTGTGACGTGGGCGGTTCCGGGTGCTTCTTGAATGTTGTTCTTCGCGTCCGCCATGTAGGTCAGTCTTTTCGCGACTGTCTGTGCTGTGAGTTGAGCCACTATGATACCCTCTTTCGTTGCCAGACCTTGTTCCGTGCTAGTTGACATTTCTTACAAGATCGGCGAATACTTCCATCGCGTATCTGTTCCAAGACGTTATCGCCTTTCAAACTGTGACCGCGTTTGCAAACTTTCAAACATGACTAAATCTTATGCGATGCTTTCGCGTTATACGCGGCAACTCTCGCTTCCAAACTGGCCAACCGCTCCGACATATCGGCGACGATTAATTCCAAGTCTGTATCCGTGCTCGATTCGACGCAGTCCGAACAAGCACAAGCGACGACTTCATTCTCGTCTTCGCTGGCAAATGGATCAATCTCGGTCATCAAATCGTTCAACTTCTCGTTGATTTCAACGTTTGTTGAAACCGTCACGGAATCCGTGATTGGGCCGTGCGTGAACGTCTTGACCGCTGCCTCGATATTGACCTCATCGGTCGGTAGCTCAACCGCCCGTTCAGGCGAATGATCCTGTGCTACCACCGATTCGTGTATACGCTCATTCAATTCGAGCGCCTTTTCAAAGTCGTTGTTATTTTCCATTTTCTCCTCCCAGAGAATGTTACCGTCTGCCGTTGTTCACAAGCCGCGTGCTACTGCCGATGACTACAATCCTGTCATCTGCGAACCCGATGTCTTCGTTCAAAAGGCCTATATAACGCTCGTTCAACTTCGCGATGCGTGCCGCAAACTCAGGTGTCTTCAGCCGTCCGTCGTCAACTCCGGTCACCGTACTGACGCGCTCTGCCACTAAGCCGTATCCAAAAGCCGCGTACAACTTGGGGCGGTCTTCCGGAAACTTCATGGACAATGCGATGTCCCGCGAGATGCTTTGCTGATTGCCAATCTTGAGTACAAGACCCAAGTCTATTTCAGGATGCACGATGTCGAGTATCACTCGATAGCGCCCGCGCCCGAGATACAGAAATTCGAGCCCAATCTTTTTGGAAACCTTGTTCGCGAATGTGTCGAAGTTGGCAGGTAATACATCCGTGCCCGGCAAATTGGCCAACGTCTGAATCACCAACTTGGCGTTGTAAAGTCGGGACTCTTCGAGCGCAGAGTCGGGTGTATATGCCATGGTCTCCTCCAGAGCAAAAATATTGCCGCGACTACCTCCGGGTAACTTCTAGCGTGTCCGGCAAGCGTAATCGCGGCTGATGTCGGAACGGGACCAGCATTGCTGCTGGTGGAGGAGCCCGTCCGTTTCTTTATAACCTGTTCACGGCTTCCTGCAAGCCGGGGTGATTCTTATACGGCGTTTGTTCGATGTGTGAGGGAGCTTGTGTCCGCGTCAATAAGGGTAGACCGCAGTATTGCTGCACCCCTCTCTAGTAGAATGGGACAACTTGGCGATAATTGTTGTGCCTATACCCGCAGCTTATTGAAAACAAATGCTGACGTTTGTAAAATATATTTTAGGAGCGGCCCTCACCGTTACCCTCCATGTCCGGGCCTGCGCCCTTCGGCTTGACTTTGCCGTTGTCTCCTACCAGCATCTCGTAGATCGAGTCCACTTCCCCGGACCCTCCTACGAACGACAGCCTGTACCTGCGAACACCCGACAGATCGCGGAACCTATGTATCCCTGCATCCATGCTAAGCCCTTCACTGGAAAGAACTTTGTCCCAATACTTCGGTGATTTATTGCCCTCCAAAATCGCCAGTGGGCGAGGTTTCTTCTTCGACATGGTTACCATGGTACTAAAGTAATAGTGACCTGTCAAGCTCTATTTTATTTTTGTCTCAAATCAAGAAATCAAGAAATCAAGAAATCAAGAAATCACCTGAATTGCTTCGTTCACTTGTAAGGGTCAGCTTAACTCACCTGTAAGAATTAAGGACTACTATGTAATGTACTATATACATAAGAATACACTTAGCCTCTACATTATGCCTACGCCTGACCTTTTGAATAAAAACGCTGATTTCTTGATTTCTTGATTTCTTCCCGCCAGCCCCTTGAAAACAAACAACCTTCAACAAATCATACCCTAAGATATGATTTCTTGTAGGCAGGGTATGATTTCTTGTATAAACTTCGTTAACTTTGTGCTTGACAGATTGCGATTACTTTGGTAATCTCAGTCTCGATAGGAACCGATGACAGGTTCCGGAAATGGAGTTGCACCATGGCAATAGTTGTTTCAGAACCAACCCAGAAAGACTGGGAACGCCCGGAGGACGGGCAGTACATTGGCGTCATCGTTGACGTAATCGATCTGGGCGAAGTCCAGACCGGATTCGGCGTGAAGCCCAAAGTACAAATCAAGTGGATGCTCGACACGTTGAACTCCGAAGGCGAACCCTACTTCGTCTCTGCGTTCTACACTGCCAGCCTTCACGAGAAGGCAAATCTGCGCAAGGCTCTCAAGAGCATTCTCGGCGCAGACGTGTCCGGACAGTTCGATTTGGAAGAACTGCTGGGCATCAACAATCAGCTTGTCGTCGAGACCACCGAGTCTGGCGAGAAGACGTACACCAACATCGTGGCCATCCTGAAAGTGCCGAAGGGCACACAGCGTCTGGCCATCCCTGATGACTTCGTCCGCTACTCTGAAAAGCAGAAGCAGAAGCAGGGCAAGACTCAGGGCGGAACGCAGAAGAAAGCCGCAGCGCAGTTGAAGAAGACCGCGCCCAAGGTTACCGCTCCTGCTCCCGTTGCGGAACCTGAAGTGGAAGAAATCCAGCCCGTTGAAGAACAGGCGCAGGTTGCCGCTCCAGTCGCAGCGCCCAAGGCCGCAGCCCCGGCGAATCGCGCAGGCACCATCCGTCAGGCACGGACCGTGACTCCTGCTCCCGCCGCTGCTCCCGCCGCTGCCCCGACCGTGGACCTCAAGGCCGCGAAACTCGCCGCGCTCCGTGCGCAGCTTGCCGCAGCCGAAGCTGAGGAAGCCCCAGCCACCGCACCAATCAGTGACGAAGACATTCCTTTCTAGGATGACGTTACAACTCCCGGCCTGCCAAGCGTGAACTTGACAGGTCGGTTTCAAGTATGTTACGCTGGTAACCAATGACCGACACTCTGGATTTAATCATGCAAGGCATCGCAGCGATGTTCGTCGAGACAGACATCGTGGAAGTGCGAGTGCCGAAGGCTGGGAAGTACAAGACAATCAGTGGTTACTTTCGTGTAGGCGACGGTAAGTTGCTGGCCGAGGCGCTTCAGAAGCTGTCCGGGCAGTACGACGGCATCTACGTCACCCTCAATCCATGCAAGGAAGCACTCTACGCCCGTGCGGCAGACCGTCTCGAATACCGGGCGCAGGTTACAACGTCCGATCACGACATCTTACGCCGTATCCACTTGCTGATTGACATCGATCCTGTTCGGCCCGCTGGCGTGTCAGCTACCGATGACGAGATTAAGCAAGCGCGGGAAGTTACCGCTGCCGTGTTCAAACACCTGAAGGCTTTAGGATGGGCCATGCCCTTGACTGCCAAGAGCGGCAACGGGTTCCATCTGATTTACAACATCGACCTGCCAAACGATGTCGAGTCGATGGAACTAATCAAGACTGTGCTCAAAGCACTGGCCACGCAGTTCAACACCGAGTTTGCCAAGGTCGATACGAGTGTGTTCAACGCTGCTAGAATCGTCAAGGCGTACGGCACGCTATCTGCGAAGGGCGACGACACAGAAGATCGTCCTCATCGCGTTGCCGAAGTCATGAGCTACCCCGAAGGACTGGTGACCCTCGCGCAGTTGCAGGCGTTGGCTGGCACGCAGATCGCGGCAGCAACGCCTTCCACGGCTCCCGCGTTCACGGGCACAAGCACGAGCACCGTATTCACACCTGAGAAAATCGAAGCGTTCTTGGAACACCACGGCGTAGCGCACGGCCCTTGCATCGGCAGCAAGTGGATTCTGACGGATGGCTGTCCATTCAATCCCGATCACATCGCTACAGGCGACCGGATCGCGGCAGTGTTCTTGCCTGATAACGGCATCGCCGGGTTCCATTGCTTCCATGAGAGTTGTTCGAACAACGGCTGGAAAGAGTTCCGTGCCAAGGTCGAGAAAGAATCGGGCAAGGAGAAGTTCTATTTCAGCCCGCGCTCTCTTATCATCGGAGTACCGCAGGCCGAAGTATTAACGCCTGTCATCCAGAAGTGGAAGACGTTCGAAGAGATTGAGCCCGAGGAGTTACAATGGTTGTGGCCTGAGCGCTTGCCGCTTGGAGCGAACACGATTTTCGCTGGCGACCCGTCGCTTGGAAAGACCCTCATCCTGTTCGACCTTGCTGCACGCGGTAGCATTGGCGACAACTTCGTGGATGGATGCGTCAACGACAACGGTGTATTCGAGACCATCGTATTCTCGGATGAAGATGACCCTCGCACCATCATCGGTCCGCGTTTAATTGGAATGCACGCCGACCGCAGTAAGATTCATGTGCTGGAAATGGTCGCGGAGAAGAACGATCAAGAACGGTCGTTCCGGTTGGACAAGGATTTGCTCATCTTGCGGGAGCGCTTGGAGCAGTGTCCGAACGTAAGGCTCATCATCATCGATCCATTGAGCAACTATTACGGCGCAAAGAACGGCAATAGCGAACAGGAAGTGCGTAGCATCCTGATGCCTCTTAGCAAGCTGGCGCAAGAGTTCAACGTGTCAATCGTCACTGTCATGCACAACAGTAAGGCGCAAGGACGAAGCGCGATGCACAAGACGATTGGAGCCGTGGGCAACGCTGGTGTCGCTCGTATGGGCTGGACGTTCATGCGTGACCCTGAGAATCCGGATCACAAGTTGATGCTCCAGATGAAAGAGAACTTGGGTAAGTTCCCCGGTATCAAGTATACCACCAAGACGGTGACCATCCCACTTCGTGGGAAAGATGTCGGCGTTGCGGGCATTGAATACTTGGGCGCAAGTCAGGCCACAGCCGAGAACATAATCAGTCAGGGAGAGGATTTCAAAGACAAGGTCACACAGCCCGCCATCAACTTCCTGAAGTCGGTGATTGCTGTGGGCCAAACGCTGGATGCTGCTCCGCTCATCGAGCAGGCTGGGGCGAGAGGCATATCCATCAATCAGATTAGTCGCGGACGAACGACACTGAATATCCGTGCGTTCAAAGCGGGCAATACGTGGAAGTGGGTAAGAGAGTCGGAAGGAGAATTCAGTGGCAGCCAAACGAATACAACCGTATCAGAGGGGTGACACCTATCCGACTACGGAAGTTCTGAAAAGAATGAGCGAAGAAGAGTACGAGCACCACTGGCAGAAGATTCAAGCGATGTTCGTGCACGAATACGACCGAGAAATACTGGAAGAACTGGACGAAGACGACGAGGATTAGATGGCTACAGCCAAAGCGAAATCGGAGGTTGAGGAAGAGTATCTTCCGATGCTCGAACTCAAGACTCCTCCAGACATCACGGTAATCACCGACATCGATCAGCTTGACGAGTTGACCACATGGCTGGACGCTCATCCTGAGTTCGGTTGGGACATTGAAACAACGCCGTTGCGCGACTTCTATTGGCGCAGGGCACGCACCATGCAGTTCGGTAACGTGGAGAAGCAGTTCCTGATCGACCTGCTTGGTATCGTCGGCAATGACTCGGCCATCCTGCGGGACAGCCAAGGCCACTACGGCAAGCACATGGACTGGCGGCTCAAGAAGCTGGTTGACACACTGCGTCCGTATTTGTGTGAGCGCAAGCACAAGAAGGTCGGCTTCAATCTGGGCTTCGAATATCTCTCGCACTACTGGTTGTTCGGTCTGCGGTCGCAGAATTTCTACGATTGTATGATGGTCGAGAAAGCCATTTACGCGGGCAGGCTGCCGCTCAAGCGGTACGACATGTTCAGTATGCGGTCGGTCATCCGTCGCTGGCTCCGCAAAGACATCGACAAAGAATATCAGGCATCATTCAACATGACAGACCCGTTGAGCGACGAGCAAATCTTCTACGCTTGCGGTGACGTACGGTATCCATTCGTTATCAAGTCGGCGCAGGACATGGTCACACGTGGCATGATCCATAACCGGCTCCCGCGCTGGATTAACATCCCTGCGCAGTGCTGTGGCGACAACCTGAAAGAAATTTGCCAGATTGAGAATGATGCTATCGGATCATTCCAAGACATGACCGTTCATGGCGACTGTATCGACATCCCGCGCTGGACCGCGAAGGTCGAGAAACGTAAGTTGGACTTAGTCGTCTCGCTGGCCGAATTGGATCAGGAGTTCATCCACTACGTTGGCAAGAAGGGTGGTCTAGCCTATTCAGAGAAGCAGATCACAGACGCTGAGGAGCGATGGAAATCGATCAAGCTGCCGAAGGCTATCGGCGAAGTCGTGGGCGAGGACGGCAAGAAGCATTCTGTATACACAGACGCCGACAAGCTAATCGTAGACAACCGCACGGCGCTGAAGACTGCGCACAGCGACATGAAGAAAGCCAACACGTCGCGCAGGACGAAGTCCGAGACCTGTCAAGGTGAGGCGTTCATCAACTACAACTCTCCGACGCAGATCAAGGATGTCCTGCATCAAGTCGATGGGCTGGAGAAGATGAAGTCTACGGCTTCTGAGGTGCTGGAGAAGTACGAGCACATTCCGATCTGCAAAGCGTTATCAGAGTACCGCAAGATCGCGAAGGAAATCGGCACCTACGGCATGACGTGGGTGACAGAATGGAAAGACGATGCCCCGGCAAAAGACAACGACGAAGAGGGTTGGATCAACCCGCACGATCACAGGCTGCACCCGCAGTACAACCAATACGACGCTGACACAGGCCGCAGTTCTAGTAGCGGGCCTAATGGCCAGAATCTTCCTCATGATAAGGAGACTCGCGCCTGCTTCGTCGCAGGTCCACCCGACGAAGACATCATCGGGCTCAAGAACTCGAAGTGCTGCGGCAAACGCGCCACGCGCAACGAAGCGCACCTCGCCATCGAAACGTACAAGTGCACGAAGTGCGGCAAGACTTGCACGCACACGGAAGTCGAGGATGAGTCTTACGTCTTACTGACCATCGATATGTCGGGCGCTGAACTCCGCATAATCGCGGAGATGGCGAACGAGAAGATTTGGATTGATGCCTTCAACAAGGGTCAGGACGTTCACAGCATCTGTTGCGAACTCGTGGATGCCGAGAAGTGGGAGTCGATGACTGCCCGCCCCGGCGACACGATGAAGAACAAGAAAGGCGAGATGGTCCCGGTACCGCCTTGCGCCTTCTACGCGCTGGATGAACAAGGCGAGTACAAGAAGTTCAAATGCGAATGCCCGAAACACAACGAGTACCGCAACGACTTCAAGCCTGTAAACTTCGGCATCGCGTACGGTCTGGGTCCGAAGGCGCTGTCGGTACAGATCAAGAAGCCCGAGGACTTCTGCAAAGAGGTTCTTAAGGCTCACCGTGGCGCATTGCCCGTGCTCTGGTCATTCATCGACCTTTCCGGCCAGAGGGCTATCGACAACCTGAAGGCGCGTGATCTTTTCGGACGCCGCGAATTGTTCAAGGAGCCATCCTATGATGACGCTTTGAAGTTCGTCTTCGAGCACAAGGACGATGAGAAGCCGCCAGACGTAAAACAGGCGATGCGGGCGCTCTATGGTATAATCGAACGAGCGGGCAAGAATATGCCAATACAAAGCTGTAACGCTTCCGTGATTAAATTAGCTATGGGCAGCGGCAGCGACGAAAAGGGAAAAGAGTTTCTCTGGCACGTCTTTCCAAAGTACGGCGCGAAACTCATCAAAATGGTGCATGACGAGCTAGTTGTCAGGTGCCTAAAAAGCAATGCGGATGAAGTTGCGCTGTTAACTGCGGATGCTATAAGACGCGCGGCAGCTACGCACCTCAAACGTGTTACAATGGAATCAGAGTACCATATAGAAGTTTTTTGGTGCAAATGATATGGCATTGTGTGAATGTGGTTGTGGCAAGACAACAAATGTAGCATCCAGAACAAGTCCAAAACGGGGCTGGATAAAAGGTAACCCGCTTCGATTCCTTCGCGGACATAGCGGAAATCGGAAAGGTCGTTGCGTCATGGTACAAGTGACAACTTGGCAGTTTGGTTTTCTTGAGTTCCGCGACTTGGGCAAGATAGACGGCGGGGTGACGCATCGATACGAAGTATCCAGTGTTCAGGACGGCACCGTTCTGGGTTGGGTCGTTTGGAAATCGGGCTGGCGGCGATATACGTACAAGCCTGTAACTGGATGGGACACATGGTACGACAGTTCGTGCTTGACAACCATCGCTGAATTTGTTAAACTTAGAACCGATGAGAGGAAGGCCCACTGGGGGCCGCAAGGAAGGTTTCCGGACCAAGTACAACCGGATGGTGGAGGGGCCAAAGCGTCCCCCGTTTCTTAGGAGGAAACATGAGTGTATACGGAGTTATTTTCGCGGCAATCGCGAAAAAGGTCAGCGCGTTGGTGTCAGAAATTCGCGGACTGGTGGCGGAAGCTAAAGCAGCGGCCCTGCGCATCACTGTGAAGGCAGAGGCAGATGTCAAAGCCATCTTTGTTGAAGCTGAAACGAAGACCAAGGCGCTGGAAGCGGAACTGGTTGAGAAGATTTCCAAGCTGTAAACGATATCGGACGGGTCTCGAAGTCTGAGACCAATTTAATCTGTGCGGTTGCAGCACCGGAGCAACCCGCCCGAGTAGATACGCATAGTATGAAGGTGCAGGCTCCGTTGTAAGACGCGGGTTCGATTCCCGCCGAGTCCACCAAGACATTCATGATGACGCTGATGTAGTTCATCCTACCTTCAGCAGCGGGCCTGTCTGCATAAACAGGTGTCTCGATGAATGAGTGTCTTAGTGGGCTCGTCATGGTTTCGATTGCGACGATGAGCAAGTTCTGGACTGTGCAGGATGGCTTCAATCCTTAAAGAGAGCGAACCCTAATTGCAACGACTAAACCTCTTGCAATGGCAGCGGCTGCTTAATCGCATCCGTTGACGGAGTCCGCCGAGGAACTTGGCAACAGAATCCTCGGCAACACATTTTATGGCAGTGTACGATAACGCGATTCAATGGGCAGCCTATCAACGAGATTACTGGAAGACGCACCCAGACCATAGAAAATTAGACGCGCAACGTAAACGCAGCAATCAAGCTGCACACTGCTTATGGATTTGGTTGTATCTCAAAGACCACTCTTGTGTGGTCTGCGGAGAAGCCGATCCTCTAGTGCTTGAGTTCGATCACATAGTTGACGACGGGCATAATCGTGATGTATCGGGTATGGCGCAGAACTCACGAGAACGCGTGTTGAAGGAAATCGAGAAGTGTGAAGTCACTTGTGCTAATTGCCACACTAGGCGAACAGCACAGCGGGCAAATACTCCACGATGGCAGTTAAGCATAGGAGCGTAATCATGTCCGAGTACAACCGAGAGCAAGCCAAGGTAGACACAATCGTCGTACTCCAGAATCTGATAGAGCAGCTACGCAAGGTTCACGACGTACCCAGCAAATCCGACGCGCGGATGATTATCCGCGAAGCGATGATGGAGTTGTAATGCACACCGATTTCGTCACAATCGATGACCGCGTTCGCGCGGCCTATCAAAGCAACCCGGAATACCTTGCCGAACTGCTGGCGCTAGTTAACATTTCAATTCGTACCCTGCTCATAAGTTTAGCGGGTCGCGATATGCGCGTGGCCGATCCACACATTCACTTCGCGGTACTGGGTGTCGGAGAGGATTACGTCAACGGTAAATACGATCCGTGGCATGATGAAGGTAACGGCACGAACCATCGCCTTAGTCAATGTACTGAAAGGTGCAAGTGAAATTCTACACTGCTGACTGGCATCTGGGTCACGCCAACATTATCAAGTTCTGCAAGCGCCCTTTCAAAGACATTTTTGAGATGAGGGAGTTCCTTATTAAGGCGCACAACGACCGGGTGAAGCGCGGCGACACCACGTATCACATTGGCGACATGTTCTGGCGCACTATGTCTATCGTCGAGGCGCGGTACGTCATGAGTCGGCTCAATGGTTACCACAAGTTCGTGTACGGGAACCATGATCAATTGATGGACGGGAGCCCCGAACTGCGTGCATGCTTTGCTGAAGTCGCGGACGCGCTATGGGTGCCCCATACCAAGCTGCACAAGGGCATGTACCTGCATCACTACGCATGCCGCGTGTGGCGCGACTCCCACAAAGGATCGTACCATCTCTACGGCCACTCGCACGCGGCGTTGCCCGAGGCAAACACATTATCGTTCGATTGCGGCGTTGACTCGCGCCCTGATTACGCGCCGTGGTCCGAAGAAGAAGTCGATGCTAAGATGAAGGCCAAGAAGGCCGCTGGCGCAAAGGACGAGATGGAGGCCGAGATTGCGGCTAATCCGTGGAACAAGGCCGAGGGCGCACAAGCACCGTACCCATTGCTGGAGGTGCCCAAGATTCCAGATGCTGCGTGGGACGCTATCGAAGAAGCCCGCGTAGCCTTTGAGGCTGAGACTGGTGCGAAGTGGTCACCGCTCAACATCAACGGACGGTGCGTGTAATGGCGCTCATGAGCACTCGCGCTGGCTACAAAGCCAGCACCATCCTCGCATCGCAAACCGTGATGCGGGCGCTGATTATGTACGCCGATGGCAATGTCACTATCCAGACCAAGAACTATCCACACCCCATGGACCCGGATGGCGTCACTGACACGGTACGCCTGTACTGCGAGAAATGCCAAGCCTCAAAAATGTTTGAGTTCGACAGCATGTTCAACGAGACTCGGCTGATCGAAGAACTGGAATGGGCTAAAGCGCACAAGCATTCGGACGGCATAGTTCACATCGTCCAGCAAGACGAAACCCCGACCGTGGGATCGGGCGACAGAAAGCTGAAGGTGATCCAATGACTGAGCAACGCAATCCACGGGACGGCGGGCGACCGCAGTCACCATTCAAACCAGATGCTACTGTATGGGAGCCAGCGAGTCTTAAGAAAGCCCGCGCCATGGGCAAGACAATCGGTCTAACCGATGAGCAGGCAAGAAGAGAGCAGAGAAAGAACAAAGGGGAGCAGGTTCGCTAATCCTTCGCCCTACTTGACACGAGTCAGTGGATTGTGTTCTCATAGTTGAATGAGAAAACAACTTCTGACTATCGTGTTCGTGCTGTTGTTTGGTTCGGCAGGATGGGCGCAAGTAGACGCTCAGAAACTGGACACATTGTGTCACGCAATCGCTCACGCTGAGGGCTTCGGAAAGAAAGGCGCTATTCCGACACGCTACCACAACCCCGGAGATTTGAAGTCGCGGCCCGGATTGGCTCCGTTGCCGGGACAAGTGCGGATAGGAAAAGCAGGCCATGTGGTCTTCCGTGACGACGAAGCTGGCTGGACGGCACTGCGAGAATATCTGACGAAAATTGTCGAGGGTCGGTCGAGGCGCTATGTTGCGTCTATGACCCTAAGCGCAACATCCCGAATCTATGCGCAACGATGGCAACCTTGGTTGCGTATAGTAGTTGCGTCTTTGGGCGTACCTGCCTCAACCCGGCTGGACGAGTACCTGAAGCCTGACTATTCTCTGGACTTCTTGGACGGATTCTGCTACACTATGTAGCATGATCTGGGTACTTTTGATCTACACAATGGGCGTCTCGATAACGATGACGACCCTGAAGAACGGCTTCGACACGGTGAACGATCCAAGGGCTGCACTCATGTGGCCCATTCTTTTATTGGCGTTCGTGATTAAATGGCTGGAGGGCAAATGAGTGAACCTTATGACGGCGCAATGCCAACCGATAAGCCAAATATCTGGGAGAACGCGAACGGTTTTTGGTTTACGGACGAGAGCTACGATTGGAACGGGCCTTATTCAACCAAAGCCGATGCTGAGGTTGTTTTGAAGGCATACTTCGAATGGCTGAACCGGCCCAAGGCCATCAACGGCACGGGCAATCTGCCTCAGTGCGACGTGAAGTATTACGGAGGGTGAATGAACGGCGGACTCGAAACAAAACTCTGGAAGTTCTCACTTGTTCAAACATCACTGGTCGAACAGCGCTACATGTGGCCGCACATTGTGCAGTTCATTGATCTTCAGATGCAGGACGGTATACCCGTTCTATGGGCGCTGGTGCACCCTGACAGCCCTAAGAGGCTATACAAAATCATGCGGTTCCTGACGGGCGACACTGTGTACGGAGTCACGCGGCATCTGGGCACCGTAACCGACGACTGCGGAGATGTGCTGCACTACTTCTCGGGAGGGCCGGGATTGTGACAGGCGGCATCGGACGCACAGAGTTGATCGACGCGCTACGCAAGCTGGTCGCCGCGACCGGGCACGAGTCGGCGGGACCGAAGCGGTGCATGTTCAACTCACGTGGCTGTTCATGCGGCAAAATATTTGAACTACGCAACGCGCTGGCTGATGCGAATCGGCTTTTGAGAGAATGCGAAGAATGAAAATTCTCATTGGGATAACGAGTTGTCACAGTGCCGTGTACCCGGACGCCATGGAGCGCCATGCTCCTCCCAACAACGCTTTATGCCCCGACGCCTCCCGTGCCACTTGGATCAGGGATGCGAAGGCCGCTGGCATAGATGTTCGATTCTTCTATGGACGAGGAGCAACAAGAGAACCACTTGCGGATGAAGTCTTTCTCGATGCGGACGATTCGTACGATGGTTTGATCGAAAAGGTAACAGCAATGTTTCGCTGGGCATTGGCTCAGGATTATGATTTCGTAATGAAGGTGGATGTCGATTCGTACGTCAACGTCAAGAATCTTCTGGACTCGGACTTCAGAGACTGGGATTACACCGGGCGCGGTTGGGGTCTTGGCTACGTTTTGTCCAAACTGGCTATGAATGTGGTTGTAGACGGCAACGCCCGAAAACTGAGTTGGGCTGAGGACTCGCACGTTCTTCGTAAATTGCTTGTGTGGGGTAATAAGAGCCTGAACAACAAAATAAAACTCTACGGCGATGGGCGGTATGTATTCCTGCCCAATCTGATCGATCCTGAAGTCGGCGTGTACAACACGGCGTTCATTGTTGTGAACCCTATGAACCCGGAGAGTATGCGCAAGCTACATAGCACGGGCAATATTCGATCCATCATGCCGTTCAACTGGTCAGCCGAGGATTTGTGGACCGCGCCAAAAGAACGTACCTCGCACGGCAGGTTGTTGGGTGCTTGTGCAATCTACGGATGCGCCTGCCCAATCCCCTTCAGTAAGTGGAATGCGCTTAGTACCTATGAACGTCAACCATACGTAGACTGGACTACACTGGTCAACGCTTGCGCCGAGACGGACAAGGTAGCACTGTGCCCGTCCTTCGAAACATGGATGCAACCGTTAGAGGGACGAAAACAGGTTTTGGACTGGGCACGCAAGACAAATGCCGAGGCTGAAAAATTCATCGACACACTCCGTGCAAACAGCGCACGCCTTCAGCTTGTGAAGGAAGAGTCGTTGATAGCAGTAATAACTTGTCCCAAGTACGCCTCGCGAGTACGGGCACAAAAAACTAATTGGATCAAAGCAGTACGAAACGCCGGATTCAACGTCGAGGTTTTTGACGGCTTCCGCTTGGGCGTGCCAGACACGTACGTTAGTCTGCCCAACAAAACCAAAGCCCTGAGCGCACTCGCGCTGCGCTATGGATACAAGCATTTGTGTAAGGTAGATGACGACACGCACATTTACGCATCAAATTTGCAAACAATCGAAGACGACTACGCGGGCATACCGATGCGCTGGAACAATTTCGGATTGCCCGAGGCTGGGATACCGCCTCTCCCCAACAATGGCCCGAAGTTCAACTACGCTAGTGGAGGGTGTTATTGGTTGGGCGAGAAGTCCATGCAGTTGGTGGCCGATGCTTCTGTTTCTGATTGGGCAGAAGATCGATGGGTCGGAAAGGTTTTGGGCATGGCGGGCGTTCAGTTGATGTCTGCACTGAACTACTACATCGTGGGGCAGGACAACCAGCCGGGAGAAATTTCTCTGGCAACCGCAGCATCGCTCGACAACGTAGTGGCACTGACACAAATTTATGGAGGTGGTCATTGATTACTATTAAACTGATGGGCGGTCTCGGAAATCAGATGTTTCAACGGGCATACGGCCTCACTCTGGCAAAGGCCGGGTATCAAGTAGCATTTAATTCAGCCGCTTTGACCCAACCGGATCGCGGGTACGCACTCAGCGAATTTGGCTGGCTGCCTCTCTCAACTAAAAAACAGCCTGCAATAGAAGAACAAGGCATTCGATTTCAGGCCGACTTACTGGCCCCGCCTGACGGCAGCGTGATGGTTGGCTACTGGCAGTCGGAAAAATACTTTTCCCATATTGCCAACGAAGTCAGACGAGCATTTATTTTTCGACGCTACGCACTTCGTTCCAAGGGCACAATCGCTGTCCACGTCCGTCGCGGAGATTATGTCAACCTTCAGCACTTTCATGGTATACCTGAGCGCGATTGGTACATTCGGGCAGTAGACACCGTGCTTAATAAACGCGGCAACGACAAGACGATATACGTCGTGTCTGATGACAGTCAGTGGTGCCTTGATAATCTCCCAATGCACTGGCACGTTGTGGGCGGGATTGATAAGTATCATGACATGCAGATTATTTCTGTATGCGAACACGCCGTAATTTCGAATTCATCGTTTTCGTGGTGGGGCGCGTGGCTTGGAGACGGTGACCCGCAGCGCATCGTTGTTGCACCGAAGCGATGGTACGCCGCGCCCGAAATGCAGGACGATCAGGACATTGTTCCGGAAAGATGGTTAAGGTTATGACTACGGCGTTGGTGTTGGTGGCGTCTGGCGAGACGTATCGCAAGCACGCGATACGCTTCCTTGAATCCGTTCACAAGTTCTTCGTACCGCCATATGACGTGGTGATGTTCACAGACGAGCCGGATAATTTTCCATTTCTCTATAAGCCCCTGAAGATTCCAACTCTAGGCTACCCGCAAGCGACATTGCTGCGGTACCACATGTTTCACGCGGCCAGTGAACGCCTGAAGAACTACGACTACATCTTCTACTCGGATGTGGATATGCTCTTTATGGATCGCGTCGAACCGAGCGACATCTTCTCGAATGGCATCACGGCAACTCTGCACCCCGGATTCGTGGGTCTGCCGGGATCAACGGAACAGAACCCATTCTCGGCGGCTTATCTGCCGAAGGCGCGTAATTACTTTTGCGGCGGTTTCAACGGCGGGACTAGCAGCGCATTCTTAGCCATGGCGGGCACGATACGCGAGGCGGTAGATCGCGACTCCAAAAACGGAATCACTGCTGTCTGGCACGATGAATCCCACCTCAATCGTTATCTCTATGACAACCCGCCTGCCCGCATTCTGCTGCCCGAATTCTGTTACCCAGAGAGTGAACTTACGGCGTTTCCGCAGGGTAGGTATTCAAAGATTTGGGAAAAGGCTGGAATGGTCGGGTTGCGGCCAAGGCTTGTAGCACTGGACAAGGAGAGCAGATAATGTTTGACATCAACACCTGTCAATGGGTGATGTGGGGAGCCAAGCGACCCTACAACACGTACGGCCATATCCATGACGCTTTCTTACGTGCGCTGGAGTATCAGGGCAAGCGGGCCGTGTGGCTTGACGACGGAGATGACCTGTCACAACTCGACATGGGGAACACGCTGTTCCTAACCATGAACTGTGTTGTTGGCGGCATCCCTTTATCCAAGGAGTGCTACTACTTCATCCACAACGGCAGCGACGTGCGAGAGTTGTTTACCGGGCCGGGAATGACGCGAGTGGTCAACTTCGGTGTGCACATTTCGACCAACACCTACGGCGACGTGCCGCAGATCGGTCCAGAGATTTGGTTCGACGCGAACAGCAAATCTATGTCATTCCGTTGGGGAACAGACTTGCTGCCAAACGAGATTGAAGCTAACAAGCCTGCACGTACGTTTAATTCGGACAGCAAGGTCATCAACTACATCGGCACGATTGATCCTTCAAACAAGGCCATCATCGGTCGCTTCCGGCAGGCAGCCGAGGCGCAGGGCATCCAGTTCGTCGGCTACGGAGGTTGCTACGCGGGACACGAAGGCCACAATCAGGTCGTGAGCGTTGATGACAATGTTCGCCTCATCAAAGAGTCGTACATGGCTCCTACGCTTCAGCGCATGGATCAGGTTCAGTCCGGGTACGTCCCCTGTCGCCTGTTCAAGAATATTAGTTATGGACAGTTCGGGATCACGCATTCCCGTTTCGCGAACGAGTTGTTCGGCGGCAAACTGATCTACAATCCGGACCCGTATCGCCTGTTCTACGACGCGCTCGAACGGTTGCAGGTCACTCCCGTTTCTGAACTGCACGCACTGATGGACGAAGTCGCAACCAAGCACACGTACCTGAACAAGATCGCGGCGATTGAGCACGCGGTTCGTATCTTGGAGAACAAATGATTTCCTTCTACACCGTGTCGTGCAATCGTCCCGACTTCATTCAGCTACAGTGCATGGCTTTCCAAAAGCATATGCGAGAGTCGTACGAATTCACTGTGTTCAATAATGCCGATATGTCGGGACTGGGCGGCATCCGCGATACCGAGGGTCACAGAAGGATCGCCGAGAAATGTGGAGAACTTGGGATCAACGTGATCGACGTACAGCACGACATCACGCAAGAGCAGCGCCGGGGAGAAAAGATATTCAACGCGAACGGGACGTATTACAACGCCAACGTAGCGGCAGCTTACCCGTGGTGCTGGGCATGGGAAAATTTTATCAGCAAAAATCAGAACCCCGTCTGCATCCTCCACTCGGACATGTTCCTGTCCGATCCATTTTGGCCATCCAACTATCTTGAGCGCGCGCCGATATGCTTCATTGCTCAGGGAAGGCCGGGAGGCATTGAGTACATGTGGGACGCGCTGGCCGTTCTCGATCTGTCCAAGTTGCCGGAAGTGGATAAGATCGACTGGTGGTGTGGAAAGATCAACGGCACGGCTGTGGACGTGGGTGGTCAGACGCACAACTATCTCGCTGCACATCCGGAGATTCCCAAGCTGCGCATTCAGCCGAACTACACCGAGTTCGACGATGCTTCTGGGTTCCGACCTGCCGACTACGAAACCGAGCGCTTCGAAGGTATTGAGAAATTCGTACACTATCGAACGGGATCAAATTGGAATGCGCGGTCGGACGACTACCACGCCGCGAAGTCCCTGTGGCTATGGCGCAAGTTGAATCTGAGGTAGCTATGAATAAAGGCCAAGTAAACATCGTAATTCCGTTGTACAATCAAGCGCCGTACATCATCGACTGCTTACGGTCGGTCGTCGTTCAATCCTATCGGAACTTCACAGTGACCGTGGTGAACGACGGATCGACGGATCAGTCGGCAAGTGTCGCGCTGGACTTCATTGCTGCGAACAACAAAGAAGGCCGAATCAAACTAATCTCACAAGTCAATGGCGGACTATCGGCAGCCCGTAATGTCGGGATCACTGCGTGCGATGGGGAGTTCATTCTTCCACTTGACGCCGATGACTACATCGACGCCGACTACCTCGAAACGACGGTGCCCCGGATGATCAATCAAAAGGTTGGCATTGTATCGACGGATATGGTATACTTCGGAACAAGACACGAGAAGGTGCCTCCGACCGGGATCACTCTGGAAGTTGAGATGCTGGTGAATGGCATTCCCGTGTGTTCCCTGATTCGCCGTACGGCGTTCGAACAGACGGACGGATATCAGCCGCTAGTGATCGACGTAGATGGCAGACGCTTTGCGCCGGGGTATGAAGACTGGAATCTATGGCTCTCCATCATGAAGCGTGGGTGGTCGGTCAGTGTTGTCAATGAGCCGTTGTTTCACTATCGCATCAAGACCGTGTCCATGGTCACGGAGTGCAAGAACTACGATGCACTTTTGCAGGCCGCGATACGGCGGAATCATCCCGAGTTGTACTCGGCGGAAAGGACAGCGTGAAGACAGCACTCATAACAGGGATAACGGGACAGGACGGATCATACTTGTCCGAACTCCTGCTTGAAAAAGGGTACAACGTGCACGGGCTTGTTCGGCGCACCAGCACATCGAGCACCAGCCGCATCGACCACATCAAGGACAGGCTCACCTTCCACGACGGCGACATGACGGATTCTGGTTCTCTGGTCAACGTTCTTAAATCTGTGCAGCCTGACGAAGTGTACAACCTTGCGGCTCAAAGCCACGTACGTACAAGTTTTGAGAACCCCGAGTATACCGCAAACACGGATGCTCTGGGAACTCTGCGTCTGCTGGAAGCTTCCCGCATGTGCGGCAGCAACCCGCGCTTCTATCAGGCCAGCACGAGTGAACTATACGGCATCGCGGAGGTTCCACAGAATGAGCAGACACCGTTCTACCCGCGCAGCCCTTACGGCATCGCCAAACTGTTCGCCTATTGGACCGTTGTCAACTATCGCGAGAGCGGCATGTTCGCATGTAACGGCATACTGTTCAACCACGAGAGTCCTCGACGCGGCGATGACTTCGTCACCAAGAAGATCGTTCGGGAACTTGTCAAGATCAAGACTGCCGGGCATGGCACGTTTGCGCTAGGCAATTTGGATGCGAAGCGCGACTGGGGCTACGCAAAAGAATACGTAAATGCGATGTGGCGCATGTTGCAGATCGACAAACCCGAAGACTTCGTGATTGCCACAGGCGAGTCCCACACGGTGCGGGACTTCCTGAATGAGGCCGCTGCGTATCTCGACATGGAATGGGAGCCGCATGTAACAATTGACCCGCGATACTTCCGTCCAACTGAGGTGGACTACCTTCTCGGGGATGCCTCAAAAGCCAAGAAGATTTTGGGATGGACTCCGCAGACAACGTTCAAAGATTTAGTTCGCATCATGGTGGACAGCGAACGGAGATGGGACTGGCAATGAACACAGAATCACGAATCCTGCTAACAGGCGGTCATGGCTTTCTGGGTCAAAACATCTACAAGGAACTGACCCGCAAAGGGTACAAGCATGTCATCGTGCCCACGCACTCAATGTTCGATCTGCGCGACCCGGAGCAGGTTAACAACCTCATGCGCTGGAATCCCGTTGATGTAATCATCCACTGCGCAGCGCACTGCGGTGGCATCGGTTTGAATAAAGCCAAGCCTGCCGACTTATTCTACGATAACATGGCCATGGGTTTGAATTTGATTCATGGCGCTGTGCGTTTTGGTGTCAAGAAGTTCGTACAATTGGGCACGGTGTGCGAATACCCGAAACACACGCCCACGCCGTTTGTGGAGACCAACTTGTGGAACGGTTACCCAGAAGAAACCAACGCGCCCTATGGAATCGCAAAGCGCGCGTTGCTCGTCATGGGCAATGCGTACCGTCAGCAATGGGGCTTGAACAGTATCCACATATTGCCCGTCAACCTTTACGGACCGGGTGATAACTTCAATGACGATAGTTCACATGTCATCCCGGCGCTCATCAAGAAACTCTTAATGGCAAAAATCGCAGGCAAAGATGAGGTCGTGCTCTGGGGCAGCGGTAATGCATTTCGAGAGTTCCTGTACGTCGATGACGCAGCCAGAGGTATTGTGCTGGCGGCAGAGAAATACGATTCTCCTGAGCCCATCAACTTAGGCATTGGGCAGACCATATCTATTCGGGCGCTGGCTGAACTAATCGCCAGTAAGATGAAGTTCACAGGCCGCTTGGTGTTCGACACCACACAGCCAGACGGGCAGCCCTTGCGCTGCCTCGATGTTACCCGCGCCACAGAGTTCGGTTTCTTCGCCGAGACTGATCTGTCCACTGGGCTTGACAATACAATTGCTTGGTATCGAGACTGTGATGACGAAGCCGTATAATCCGCCAACGATAACCAATCAGCGGGCGCAATGGAAGCGCATCGGTGAGGCAGCGGACAGCGTCATACTGTACATTGAGCGCATCGACGGATTCCGCATAACAGTAACTCGGCACATGAAGATGTCAGACCTGCGACCTTTGCCGCAAACCACTGTCTCGGACTACGAGAATCAGGCGCGTATCCAGTGGAACATCATACGTGAAGCGTACCGTTCCGCTATGGAGGTAGCGGATACCAAAGCCGCTGCGGAATTGCGAGAACGTTATCTACGAGCAGAGGACGACCTAAAGCGTAATGAGGTTCGCATCAAGCAGGAATCGGAGAGGCTTTACCATTTCCATCCCAGCAGGTCGCCGTTCAGTTGGTAAGGAGGACTTATGGCAGTTACAGAAGCGGAGTTCAAGAGGATCATCGCCGAGATGATTGGTGTTCCACTAACAGCCGAACAGGCTGCGACACTGAAGAAGTGTATAGACAAAAACACGGACACCCGTTCTGAGTGCCCGTGCTCGAAGTGCCGACTAGCCGCGTCGAACCAGAACTAAATCTTTGTCTGGGTTGTCCAACGTGAGGACGCCATCGGGACGCCACCACACAAGCCCGTCACTGGTACGGGCAGCTTCTGCCGTTATCGGTTGAAACGGCGGTTCTGCGAATTGCGGATCAAGCGGTTCGTGCTTCATTTGATTCCTTTCTTTCTGCGTAATGTTTCCAAACAATCGTGTCCCATTCCTTCGGGCTCAGTTTCCGTTTCCGACCTTCTTTGATGAATGCCAGTTCCAATTCACGGTACTTCGGTCCTGCTGACGGCGTGGACTTAGGAGCATTGTATCCGTGCGCCCTGAGCCATTTCAAGATGTGTGTATCGAGCGGGATTACTTCGAGACTGGGACGCGTGTAGAGCAGAAGCATTCGGGCGGTCTTTGGGCCTACTCCATGAATGGCTTCGAGTTGTTCGAGAGTGACCTTGCGCGGATTGATTTGGATCATGCCCTCGAATGCTTTCTTGATGCGGGCGTATTGACCCATCTTGTGCTTCTGAAGCATCGCTAACAGTGTGCCGTTGTTGACCGCGACCTTGACAAGTTCAAATGGTGAGCGTTTGCAGTAGTGGAATTGCAGATCGTCGAGAAAGTTGCCCAGCTTGGTTTGTGTCTGCCGTGCGCCCTTCCCAGCTACGCAGATACCGAACAGGAACCACTCCTCAATCGTCTTCTGCGTCCATGGCTTTGACAGGTCGAATGAGTCGATCATCTAGTATGTTCTCTTTGTTCGTTCAGCCAGCAGATCATTCAGTTGCATGACCATGTTAATTGCAGCCTTAGCGCTGTAATTGCCGCTGGCTACGAGAGTCGCGGCAGCGGTCAGCATATCCTCTGTCAGGATCGCTTCGGTGCCACGGTTGAGGGTCGTTGATGTCGCCACTTCTTCGGTTATTTCGATCTTCAAATCGTTTGCCGCCATGATGCCTCCTTTAACTGATTGCCTCTTTGAATGTCAGAATACCTTCGTCCATCCGTCGCGACAACAGTACGCCGATACATTGAGCACGCGGCGTCACCTTGCGTACAGATCGACGAATGAACTTCAGGGTGCGTCCGGATTCGGATAGGTCGTCCACAATGATATAGCGCCGAGCGTTCCTCATGCCGAGCAGGTACCCGCCCGGACCGATACGTCCGCCATGGCGTTTCTCAGCTTTGCGGATGATGATTAGTTCCTTGCCGAGCATGTATGCCAGTGGGATGCCGAACAGAGCGCCCGATACGCCCGTGATTGCGATGGCGTCAAAGCTGCGATGGAAGTTCTTCTCGCGCAGAATCTTTGCAGCCTGCTTCATCGTTGTGCGGCGGTACACCCGCTTCAGCAGTTCAGGGAAGTACGTCGGATTGAATTTAGGTTTAGGCATTGTAGTGTACCGTGAAACCCGATGGCCAAAAGGTCGTGGTCTGCCGCGCAGCGGCTTCTCCGGACTTCGAGGTAGATTTACGAACCTCGATACGGTTCTCATGCCACGGATTATCACACAGCAAAGTCGCTTGGGTCGGCGGCATCACCCTTGAACGGGGCTGCACCTCGTGTACGGGCAACACGAGAGGCAGGAATACGTCGGGGTCGGAACTGCCGCAGGTAGGGCACGTCACAATCCGGCCTTCCTCAGAATCTCCACGGCCACGCTCAAGCCTTCGCCAGAGCCTTCCGGCATCCAGCCTACTCCATGGTGACGATAACAGCCGCAGCCGCAGACTACTTGGCGCAGGATGTCGTCACAGATGCGTTCTAGCTTCTGGGTGTGCTCCTGAGTAGCAAACTCTTCAACCGTCATCCAGAACGGCGACACGCGATGCAGATTTGTAGGATAGCGCAACGCAGCGCCAGCCATCAATTCGTGCGCCCGCACAGAACTGCCGACGTTGTACGGGAGTTCCTTGACTTGCGCCCACGTGTTGTTCATAAGTCTCTCGACGATGTATCGGACGATCATGGTTTATTTCTCCATGTGGCGACAACAACGCTTCCTAACTCCCGAATCGCGTAGAGCACGGCAGCGACGAATGCAGCCATGAGTATGTAAGCGCCCGCGTACCACATGATCGCACTGAGCGCAAGGACCATGGCTAGACCTACGAGTAGTTCAAACAGGTAGAAGATCACAAGTCACCCGTGACGAGCAGAATGGAAACGACGAGCAAGCCGATAATGCCGACCGTGCCACCGATCACGACTAGCGTCCCTTTGATGCCGATAGACACCAGCATCATATATAATCCGGCACCAGCCATGGTTGAGATTATTGACCAGCCAAGTAGTTTTTTCATTTCACCTCCACGGTCAGGCAGTCGCCATCCTTCAACAGACGGATGGGCAGATCGGGAACGTAGGCGGTACCGCTGCCGCTATACGGCGCTGCGGGCCACCATCGACCTTCAGTCAGGCTGTGCCAGCCGGACACGTCGCAGTAGATCAGTTCTCCTACGAACTCTCCGGAGTCAACGATGCCGAGCGTGTTCAGCTTCATTGCGCGGATCGGGACGATGTTGGGCCGCTGATCGTATGACAAGGTCAATCTCATTGCTCTTTGATCCTTTCGGTGCAGAGGGTGATGGTCTCACGGTCGAGATTGTGTACCACATCGAGTACCTTGTACCGGGTGTGGTTGATGGTGACATGGCTGCCGACTTCGGGCACCACGTAGACCGTGAACGAGTACACATGCGTATGTTGCTTTGAATCCGTGAACTCGACGCTGATTGGTATGCTGGCTTCCACTATCGTCCTTTGTGCACCGGGCAGTTGTGAACGCCCATGCTGAAGCAGTCGCAGTTGTCGTATTGTTCGGCGGTCAGTGGCCGCACGACTTGTTCTCCGCGACGGAACGACTCCGTGGCGTCAGGGTTTCTGTCGAACCGCGAATGCAGGTCGTCCACGAACTGGACGGTGACCGGGACACCGAACGGGACGTTCATCGACTGGAGCCACTGCCGGACCTTCAGATCGCGGACGTGCACCGGAGGAACCGCCGTCATTATGGACACGCCGTTCTCACGGTTCAGGTCGTCGAGTGTAGGCCGGGTAACAGGTTTCGTCCGTCTCGACAGATCATCTACCTTCAGGGCGAGTTCGCGGATCAGGGAACCCAGATCGGCCACGACCGTGGTCTTGTTCAGACCATCGCCATATTCATAAGAGAGTGTCATGTTGGACAGCAGGCGGGCAACTCCACTACCCGGCGTGCCATCACCACCACGGAACTGGAAATCGACCTTATCGCATTTCATGATGTGATCGTACCACCTTTGTAAGAAGAATGCAACATCTTTCTGACAATGCCTCCAACTTGTACTGATACCTCCTGCGTCTAGCTGGACGAATCATCCGTTCTAACCCGGCTTTTGAGAGCTCGTAAATCCTCATTACCCAAGCTACCACGGATCGGCCTCTATGCCAAATCGGCCCTACGGGGCTCTATTACCGCACGGGAACAATCGAAGCCACTGGAGGGCACTGAGGTCAGAATGTGCCCGTACGGGAAGGCTGGTGCGCGGCGTTCAGCATTCTGGCGCGTTCACGGAGCGTGAACAGGTTACAGCAAGCTGGTTGGGTGTCTGGCATGGTACCTGAACAGACCGCTGAAGCGCAGGACGCCGAGAGGGAGGTAGACCA
>Ga0210394_10001057_pt1 | contig 47518 bp, 77 predicted proteins | sample IncBWC12MmetaG_FD_160121 | JGI IMG/M metagenome (GOLD analysis project Ga0210394, IMG submission 160121) | Forest soil microbial communities from Barre Woods Harvard Forest LTER site, Petersham, Massachusetts, United States - Inc-BW-C-12-M | ecosystem: Environmental > Terrestrial > Soil >...
AACCGATAGGAGCGAACATGTCAGACACCAACAACGCGGCAGCTAACGCGGCAGCTAACGCGGCAGCTAACGCGGCAGCTAACGCGGCAGCTAACGCGGCAGCTAACGCGGCAGCTAACGCGGCAGCCAACGCGATTGCAATCTTTCGACAGTTAACTGTGAACGGTAAGGTTGACCACAAGGCGCTACTGGATGAGATGGAGCGCCGCAACGGCGGTAAGCCACTACCCAAACAGAGTCAGCGCACGTTGGCTCAGATGGTCGCAGTCTATGAACGGAGTTTGCAGTCATGAGCATTCAATTCTTCATCAACACCTACGCGATCATTGCGTGCGCCGCAGCCGTATTGGTCGCGTACGTCGCGATCGACATGGAGTAGACCACGTGATAAAATTCGAACGCATTAATCAACCACACCTATACGGTTATACCGCCAGCATTGGCGATCGCACAGTGGAAGTCCTGCGCAGTTATCCTAACGATTGGTTTGTCTACGCCCACATTGCTGGCAAGCTATGCAAGGCGCGATCAGATGAGAAGCGCCCAATATCGTACGTCGACGCAATGGACGAAGCGTGCGCATTCTTAAATCGACAGGTAACTTTCGAGGTGCACTCATGAACGCAAACGATTGGAGGCAAGAATGCAACTACATCTCGGACGCTATGGACGATATGTTGCTGCGGCATCGTATGCCGCGTGGGTTCAACAACGATCCCGCATGCTTCATGCGCTATTGCATCATGCAACGCGATAGCGCGACGCACGAAGGGTTCTACGATGCGGCCCAGTACATTCAACATTGCATTGACGATCAGGAGGCAGCGCGATGAGCACCGAACCTTGGGAGTTTTTCTTCGAGCACGCAGGCTACTCGTACGATCCTGATCGCGAGAGCCGCATTGATGGGCGCGAACGTTGCGCGCGAGCACTAGCCACTGCTGAAGCTTGGGCAAGTGCCGAGGGTTACGTATTTGAGTGGCGCGTGGACAGTATCGATTCGTCCGAGTATGCCGCAGAGTTACCCGCCTACGACCTGTGGTATTGCCTGCTACGCGCACCTGGTACTAATGGGGTGCTCGCATCGCTTGGCGGTATTGATTTCGGCCGTGACGGTGATCCGTACCAGCGCAACCAGCACTATAAGCGCGTGGTCGAAGCGGAGCTAGCCGACGAGGTACGAGCCGAATACTTCAAAGATAGGAGTTTACCTGTATGAGCCCATCAACTTCCAACATCCAAACGTTGCACGCATATATGCGTTGCGCGCACAGTGCGCGAGACTTCCTACACTGGTTTCGCGACTTTGTTGGTGAGGATACCTTCGCGGAAATCCGTTGCGACGAATTGCGAGAATTGCAAGAGTGTATAGAGGAGCTAGACCTATGAGCAAGCGAGACGAAATCGGCACGCACAAGACGAGTGTGCACACGGACGACAACGGCACCACATATGTGCGCTACCACAAAACTGTGATTGCGATGCGCGATAATCGCGGGAAGATTACGCTCGACTCGGGCGGGTGGAAGACTGCGACCACTAAGACGCGCATGAATCAGGCTCTGCGCGTTTGGGGTACAGGCTACTACGTGCATCAAGTCAAGCATGTCTGGTACGTCGGTGTGCACAAGGGTAATGGCGTGCATGCGCGCATCTGCGAATACTACGACGGAGTAACACTGCAATGAGCACCTACTACAACTACTACAAGGTTCAGCGCCTATACTTCCGCGATGCGAGGATGAAGCGCACCATAAAGACCGGGCTAACTTTGGAACAAGCGCAAGCACATTGCTCGGACCCTGAAACGTCCAGCAGCACATGCACCAAAGCGGCCAATAGGCGCCGCACGGCGGAGCGCGGCCCGTGGTTCGACAGCTACACAGAGGAATAGACATGCGTACCGATTACCGACTGATCAACTTTTGGACCAAACAATTGGAGTACACGCGTCTTGATAGCTACCCTAATGCTTGCCGCAGTTTTGTCGTCACCGAACGCCCGTCCATTGCATTCGCATCGGAAACCGAGCGCTACAAAAACATGCGTAGTGTTGCCGTATCGTCGCTGGCAGCCGAGAGAAAACGAAGACACGCTGTCGTCACCCGCATGGCGCCCCCTTACGATTGGTCAGCACATAAAGTATCTGACCATAACCAGGATTGAACCGATCCACATTTGGAGCACAGCACAATGAATCGCTATCGTGTTGGATTCTCGGGCGGCGGGTACATCGTCGTATGCGCCGCGACTCACGACGAGGCGCTAGAAGTCTGCAAACCGATGCTAGGCGAGGGGGAAACCCTCGTTTACGTCGAGCTTGCAAACCGTCACGAATCGGCGTAGGAAATAGACTATGAACCTAACGCCGCATGCCGTGCCGCTCATCCTCAAAACGCTGGTCGCGCTGGTCCTAGTCGCGCTCGGCTGTTTGTTGGGCGGCATCTTCACTGCTTTATACATTTGGAACTGGTTAAAGGATCAACCATGAAAGACAATTGGCCGACGTTTTTATTTATCCTCAGCGTTGGGGTTTGTATCGGATGGGCTCTTGCCTGTGTCCTCACGTCATGAGCATCAAAGCAATGTCGCGGCAGCCGTGCCCCGACTGCGGCACCGATACTATCCACTACAGCATGCGTTGTAAGGAGTGCGGACACATCAACCTGACCGGCCCGCAAGCGCGGCAGATATCGAGAGCGCGCCACGGCATAAGGCACCGTTTTAGACAAGTGCCGCTGATCGGTTACCATACACTCAACGAAGCTATTAAGACACACAAAGCCGGATGGTACAACACGCTGCCGACTACACCTAAAACCCTATTCGGCCGAAACCGCGAGCGCACGAAGATATGAGCCGCAAGCCACACAGTGAAGGTTACATCCTCGCATGCACCATGATGCGGACGCTAAACGTTTTGACCGCATGGGCCGTATGCGTTGCGTTACTCGCATTATATTTCTGGAGGTAACATGGAAGAATGGCAACGCAAACTAAAGCGATTGAACGAAGCCATAGATTCGCTGAACCGACAGCGCGAGTTTGAGCGGGTAGTATTGCTCGCGCAGTTCCAGCGGTTCAAACTCTGTCCGTGCATCGCGCAAGGTCGTTACTCTACGTGCTGCGCAAAGCTGCTTGATGTAAAAGACGGACTGTTCCACATAGGAGGCCTTCGCAATGCCAATGACAAGCGCTGAGCGCTCACGTAAATGGCGGGAATCTCACATCGTCGAGAAAAAACTTATGGATGCGGAGTGGGTAGAGCGCAATCCGGAGCGCGTCCGGGCGATACGCCTGGCATACTACGCGCGAAACCGCGATGCTATCAACGCGCGGCGCCGCGCACTTAGAGCACTGCGCGCAATGACGGAGGGAAGCTAAATGTTTGAGAATTACTGGGGATTGACCGGCGGCAAAGTGACCATAAACGGCTGCTTTACCATCGAGGAATTACAGGACGTACTGGATATCGCGCGCTCGGTGCCCGAGCAGGAACGCTGTACAGGGGTCGAGGTCGAACTTGACGGGTCCGAGTTGTTGCTTTAACCTCGCCGGACCCATGACACCCCACAATGTTCGCTGAGTACATCCGGCACGGTTGGGCGCTTTGCGCTATTCCGGGCGGTAAGAAAGGCCCGACTGGCGTCGGATGGAACGTTGCTGGTATTGCACTCGATGCTGCAGATGGCCTGGTAAACGCCGGGTTACTCCACGCGCTGAGCGGCACGTGCGCCTTAGACCTAGATAATCTAGAGGCTGCCCGCCCGTGGCTCGCTGAGCGCGGTGTTGACGTTGACGCGTTGCTCGATGCTGACGATGCGGTCCAGATAAGCTCAGGACGCGCAGGGCGGGCCAAACTCCTGTACCGTATGAAGCGCCCGCTCCGTACGTTTAAGCCGCCAGGGAGCGGCCTAGAACTGCGCTGTGCATCGGCCAACGGGAAGTCTGTTCAAGATGTCCTGCCCCCTAGTATGCATCCGGACACGAAGAAACCGTATGAATGGGCGGGCGGGATTCTTGGCGACTGGCGTAGTCTGCCTACGATACCTGCGAATCTTCTAAACGTATGGCGCGATCTTGAGCCGGATATAAACAGTACCATTTCTGCACAAGTGGTGTCATCAGGGGATGCGGATGCCACTGCCGCCAAGCAAAGTCCCCCGATAGACTTAGTAAAACTGCGTAAGGCGGCGTTCACACATTCACCGGACTGCGAATATGACGAATGGATCAAAGTCGGTATGCAATTGCACGATGGCACTGACGGCGATGGTGCAGGCTTCGATATTTGGCGCGACTGGTCCCGAGGTATTAAGCGTGCAGCGTACCCTGGCGATGTTGTGCTCAAATCACATTGGCTCAGCTTCGAATCGGGCGCCGGTAAGCACGTCGCGTCAGGCGAAGCGCTCGCAGCCGAAGCGCCCGTTGACATCGAGGACCTTGAAATTATCCCGGACGAAATCGCCAACGCGACGATCGTTGAGAAGCTAACAGGCAAAAGCGCGGAGCGGCTAAAAGCACTCGACGCGCTCACCGAACGTTTTGTGTTTGTAATTTGGGAACAGGAATACTTCGACGCCGAGCGCAACGTGCTCATAGGCGACAAGGCGATCCGCCACATGCTGACGCCGCTCATGCCGCGTAAGAACGGCAAAGAGTTGGACCCAGTCGACCGCCTCATGCGAACCAAGGATAAGCGCAGCGTCGAAGCGCTCGCATTCTATCCAGGCGAATCATCGATATTCGAGTACAAAGGCAAGCGATACGCGAACCAATGGACTGATCGCAGCCCGACACCGATTGCGCCAATGAAAGATGAACTCGAAAAAATTGATTGGCTCTTCGGACGCATCGATGATCCCGAATATCGATCGTGGCTCCTGCAATTCTACGCACACATGGTCCAGCATCCAGGCATAAAGATTCGCACCGCGCCCCTCATTTGGTCGAAGGTACAAGGCAATGGCAAAAGCACAATCGTTGGAACCATCCCCAAATTATTGGTGGGTGAAGACTATTACACTGAGGTTACGCAGGGCGAGCTTAATAGTGATCACAACGATTTCCTTATCGGAAAGTGGCACATTACCCTGGCGGAATTTCGTGCGGGTACACGTGGCGAACGGGAAGCTATCAGCAAGAAAGTGGAAAATTGGATCGCTGACGATATCCTTGCCGTACACCCGAAAGGGACGAAGGGCTACAGCATCCCTAACCATTTGGTCGTTACCGCGAGCACCAACAAGGATGACGCGGCACTGATCGATGAGAACGACCGCAAATGGGCGGTCCACAACTTAAGCGCACCGGCAATGACCGGCGAGGAAAAAGAATGGTTATTCACAAAGTTCCTACGGACGAATCGAGCGCCGGCAGTATTGAGACACTATTTCCTTTCTGTACCGCTCACTACGTTCGATCCCAATGCCGACGCACCGAAGACGCACTCAAGATTCTCCATGATCGAGGCATCGATTGCTCCGGATTTAGAGATGCTCGTGACTTCCTTCGAAGAGCGCTCAGAGCCGCTATCGAAGGGTGTGGTAATCACCCGCGATGTAGCGGACTATGTGCGGCAACACTGCTCCGCGAAACCCTCAAATGATCGTATTGGCAAGATACTTGCAGGGCCACCTTTCAACGGTGTTGCCATGCGCAAGCGCGTCGGCCAGTCAATTTATCGCATGATCGCGCTTGACCCTAGATGGATCAACGCAAGCGGCGCCGACACCATGAAGCATATCAACGGTGACGACGCCGAACTTGCTGACGGAAACGATTTACTGCTATGATCCCCAAACCCCAAAACAGGAGTCCCACTCAATGTCCGATAATAATCGTGAGCGCGCGCTTGCGGCAGCCCTCCAAGTAGGTGGCACGAGCCCGGCCGAAATCATCGGTAAAGCCAATGTGTTCCTCGCCTTCCTGAACGGTGATAAGGCGCTCGATGCCCCAAAAGCCGAGAAGTCTGCCACCCCGGCAGCGAAAAAAGAGCCCGCTGTTGCGACTACCGTTGCGACGGAACCGGTTACGCCAAAGAAGACCGCTGGCGCCACCAAACCGGCCACTCCTGCTGCGAGTGCATCCCCTTCTGAGGGTGCTACCGAAGAGCAAGTCGGTAAGGCGATCGGCGCTATGCTGGAAGCCAACAAGAAAGCCGAAGCAATCGCGCTACTCGGCAAGTTCGGCGCTAAGAGCAAGTCAACGCTCGCCGAAGAGCACTATGCGGCATTCGTCGCGGGTGCCGAAGAGATCCTGCTTAGCTAATGAGCACCATCTGCAAACTCAGTCCGGAAGTGCGGCGCCGCCGCGCTCTCCGGGCTAACTTACTGCGCAATCCGCCGAAGTTTAGGAACCATGAATCGGTCGCGCTAGCCGGACGCATCATGGCGGAATTGCATCTCATCCACGACTCGTCCCGCCTGCGCGGCGACACCAAGCATATGTTGTTCATGCGCGGCGCTAAGCAACTAGCAGAGTTACCAGAATGAGCACTCACAAACTATTCGCAATGAGCGCTTCCCACAGGTGGATTGCTTGCCCTGGCTCGATGGCGTTCCCCGAGAATCGCGAGAGTGACGGCGGCAGCTCAGAGTACGCCGATGACGGGAGCATGACGCACATCTGGTCCGCCATGTTTCTTAAAAATGGCAAGAATCCCACAGACGCCATCGGCGCCACTGGCACACTGCGAGAAGGAGGCAAAGTTTATGTCCTCGATGAAGAACGCGCGGCGCGCATCCAAGGTTACGTCGACGATGTCAGGCGTCGTGCAGTTGGCGGACATCTTATGGTTGAGATCTCGTCCGAACTTACGCCGGATGTCGGCGGAACGGCCGATGCCGCTATCGCCCTCCCTGCTCAACGTCTTGGGGTTGTCGAAGATCTCAAAGACGGTAGCGGCGAGAAAGTCATGGCTAGCTACGACGGAGCGCCTAATCCGCAGCTCGCGGGTTATGCACTCTCTTTGCTCCCGTACTTCGAACTCTTTGGACCCGTAGACAACGTGCTGCTGGTTGTGTACCAGCCGAAGTTGAACAATATCGATGAGTTTTTAATAAGCGTTGCCGATCTTAAAGTTTTTGGCGAAAAGCTTTACAACGCGGTGAAAACTGCTAAGTCCTGCATAACGACTAACAAAGATGGGCTGATGCCTGTTGAACAACTCAATCCCGGCTACCAGCAGTGCCGATGGTGCCGTGCCAAGACGCGCTGTCCTGCCGCCGCAAAGTTTGTTGAAGAATCCATGCTAGCGAATCTGGAGACGATAGCGGCTGAGGAGCCAATAGTTCCTATACGCTCGGACAAGCTCTCAGCGGCCTACGGTGCTGTACCATTCATCCGTGACTGGTGTAATGCAGTCGAGATGGAACTTAGCTCACGCGTCGCAGGCGGCGCCGAGATCAACGGGCCGGATGGTAAACCGTACAAATTCGTCGAAGGCAAAGAAGGAGCGCGCAAATGGACAGATCCGATCGCGGCGGCAGTAGCCCTGGAGGGCCAGCTAGGCCCGAAGGCGTACAGCGAGCCGAAGGTAATCACGGCGCCGCAAGCGGCGAAGCTGCTCAAGACAAAGAAAACCGAAGCATTATGGAACGACGTGTTCGAGCCTCTGATTAAGAGACCAAGAGGACGCCCGATCTTGACGATTGGCTCGGATACCCGTCCCACGTTTACCGGGGCAACATCGTTAGATGATCTTGAGGATATAGCGGAATGAAGTGTCCCAAATGCAAGTCTGAATGTGAACCATCTGGCGAGGTTGATATAGGTGTGGGCATCCAGCAATTCGGTCCTTGGGGTTGTCCTGCTTGTAATTGGGTCGAGCCAATTCCGGAAGGAATGTTTGATTGTTTAGACGAGGACATTGCGGAATGAACGACATTGTTGAGTATTCCTACTCGCGCCTCGATAACCGCGGCACGTGCTGCAATCAGAACAAAGAAACTAAGTGCGGTCGGGACAAGGTGCCCGGCCACATTTATTGCAACTCATGTCGAGTTGCTACTGGCGGTTTTAACCGCTATAATCCGCCCCGCCAATCACAGACACACGGAGATTTACATGGCACTAGCAGATAACGAAATGCTGCTTAAAAACGTTCGCATCACGACGTTTGGACAGCAAACCATCTATACCGCAAAGGCGTTCCCTGGCGGCAAAGATCCCACCCCGTACTACAGTCTGAACGCGATTCTTCCCAAGGATCACCCGCAGATTCCACAAATCGAAGCACAGATGCTTGCCGCCGCCAACAAAAAGTTTGGCGACAAGAAAGGTGCCGGCGTATTGAAAGCCGCGAAGCTTATCGGCAAGGTGCCACTACGTGATGGAGACATCAAGGCTGATTATGACGGCTTCGAAGGGAACATGTTCCTTTCGGCGCGTTCAGCGGAAGACAAGGGCCGCCCGCAAGTAGTCAACAACCTGCGGCAGCCTGTGCAGCCCGGCGATCCCAACGCCCCATACGATGGCTGCTACGCCGATCTTGTCATCAGTTTCTATGGCTATGACAAGGGCAACAATGGCATTGGTTGCGGCTTGAAAGTCGTGCAGTATCGCGGCAAGGGTGATCGCTTCTCAGGTGCCGGCAAGCCGGTAGACCTCGACGATCTGGAAGAGATCGCAGTCAACGACGAAGACGATATCAACAGTTAAACTGAGTCCCGCCCGCGCACTGTGATGCACAGGGGAAGCCTGTACAAACACAGTAGTTACACTGAGCTGAAGGCTAACGCCGAAGAGCTGAAGGATGCACAGTGCGCGGGATTGGGCTAGGAGCCACAATGCAGTTTAGTGATAGTATTTCCAACAACGTCGCGGTGCTCGAAGAACTTATCCGCGGCTTAGCCCCTCAACACCGCAACATGGCGCGCCGCGCATCGGCGGCGCTAGAGAATCAATTCAACCGTCTACATAAGGACAACCCGAAGAATGCAGCCGTCGCCGTTGGTGCAGCGTGGGCAGTCTTCAAGATGGCAGAGCACCTATGCGAGAAGCGGGAGGGATCGGGCGGGAACCTGATCCAATTGCTGTCATGAATTTAGGATGCGCATTATTAATATTAGCTGCCTTCTTGTGGGGGTATTTAATCGGACGCATACATGAGTACATTCAATGACTCGCGAATATTCTCTGTTCGAAATGTTTGAAACGCACGCCGGTCGCCAGGTCGACAAGTGGCAACACTACTTTCCAATTTACGAGAAGCACTTCGCTCGGTTCCGCGGCACGTCGCCGCGCGTGCTGGAGATCGGCATCGACCACGGCGGCTCGCTGCAACTCTGGAAGCGCTATTTCGGGCACGGCGCCGAGATCATCGGCGTAGACATCGCGGATGCTGCGATGTTCGAAGAACCCCAGATCAAGACGTACGTTGAGAACCAGCGGAGCGCGTTAATTGCCGACCTTGGTCCATTCGACATCATCATCGACGATGGCTCGCACATTCCCGAGGATCAAGAGATTACCTTCGGTAACTTGTGGCCACGTTGCACAGGCGTCTATCTGATTGAGGATTGCCACAACAAGTACCCGGCACTCGCCGCCGCGCCACAGGTCCACTACGCTTACCCGTGGGTGCTCGTCGTCGAGCGCCCGAAGCGCATCATCCGCGGCACGCCTTCGCGCGAGCTGCGACCGGATGAGGTCGAGGCGCGGAAGTTGTTTGGCCGATAAGAAACGAAGCCATGACTGAAGATGACCTCAGTATGCTTGATTATTTCTGGTTCCAGAAAGAGGACATTGAACGCTGGTCCTCATGGAAAGAGCGGCGGTCGGTGATTCAGGCGACGCACCCCGAGATCGTAAAAGCATGGGATGATTACCAAACGGCGCGGCGCACGTTGTCCGCTATCATCAAAGGCTCTATGTCTGATGCCGAGGGTAAATGACTAAGCGCCTTTGGCTCGACATCGAGACGCGCGGCGTGAACTTCAAATACGGGCACGCGAAGTATGCGCAGACCGTTGAAGTCATCATGGTGCAGTGGGCCATAGATGACGGACCGGTCACGGTAATCGATCTCACGAATGCGGACATCGAACTAGTTGGACTTCCACTCGTAACCGCGGCGGCAACGTGCGACGAGGTATGGTCACAAGGTGACTTCGACCACACCATGCTATACACGACTGACTGGTGGCCCAAGATCCCACTGGAGAAGTGGCGCGACACCATGGCGCTAGCGCGTATGCATGGGCTGCCCGGAGCGCTCGATAAACTGTGCCAGATATTCAAGGTAGCGGACAATGAAGCAAAAGACCGACTCGGTAAAGAGTGGATCGCCCTTTTCTGCAAACCCAAGGAAGACGGAACCTACAACGATCGTCACTCCCACCCCTTGGAGTGGGAGGCGTTTCTTTGCTATGCAGGACAAGATATTCTCGCAATGCGGGCAGTGTGGCGAGCTTGTCCCAAATGGAACGCTACCCCCCGAATGTGGGCAGTGTGGCACCTAGATCAGCGGATGAATGCACGCGGCGTTGCGGTAGATCTCGCGCTCTGTGAGGGCGCAGCGAAGGCCACGGACATTACCAAAAAGAATATGGCGGACCGCACGCTGGAGATCACGAGTAACGACCCATGGTCGGAGCACGTCGTCGAGCGCACCACGCAACGCGATCGGTTGCTCCGCTACATGGCAGACTATGGCGTGAAGCTCCCGGACTTGACAGCGGATACCGTCGAGCGCAGGCTCGAAGATGAATCGCTTCCCGAACACATCAAGGAGTTGCTGCGTGTCCGACAACAGGCTAGTAAGGCAAGTTCTGCTAAGTATAAGCGAGCAATTAATCAGAACGTTGGTGGGAGACTTAGAAACCTCCTTGTGTTCTGTGGTGCTGCAAGGACTGGTAGATGGGCCGGAAGAACTTTCCAACCTCAGAACCTCCCTCGACCTAAGCATAAACGATGGGAAATTGAGCTTGCAATACAGTTGTTCCGTACAGGGGAAATCGATCTCTGGAAGCCGGACGATATCCTTGGACTTGCCTCAAGTTGTCTCAGAGGAATCATCGTTGCCGGCGAAGGCTCTAAACTAGTCGTCTCGGACTTCGCCAACATCGAAGGCCGGGATATGGCATGGGTGGCGGGTGAGGAGTGGAAACTTGAAGCATTCAAAGCGTTCGACCGAGGTGAGGGCCCTGATCTATACAAGATTGCTTACGCCCGAGCATTTAACATTGATCCAAACGATGTTGGGGACGAATCGTTCGAACGACAAATCGGAAAAGTCATGGAGCTTGCTCTGCAGTATTACGGCGGAGTTGGCGCCTTCTGCTCGATGGCAGAGACCTATGGACTTCGGCTTGAAGATCTGGCACAACGGGCATGGCCTGTCATTCCGCAGGATTACAAACAAGCAAGCAAGGTTGCCTGGCACAAAGCGTTGAAGCGGCGCCGCGACTACGGACTCGAAGAACGGATATGGTGCGTATGTCACGCGCTAGTCCTTATGTGGCGCGCGGCGCACCCCGCGATTTGCAACTTTTGGCAGGAGCTAGACAATGCGACAAAAATGGCCACTAAAGTCCCTGGCAAATCCTACCGGGTTGGACCTTTCATATCAGTTGATCGACAGGACAACTGGCTTCGTATCCGACTCCCTAGCGGCCGCTATCTTAACTATCCAGCGCCACGTGGAGATGAGTACTCCAGCTCGTTCATGGGAGTTGACCCTTACACGAAGCAGTGGAAAAGGATCTCAACGTATTCAGGTAAGCGGGCTGAAAATATCGTTCAGGGAATTGCCGCAGACCACATGATGGATGGACTACTAGCCGCGGAGGCAGCCGGGTACAACCCTGTGCTGAGCGTACACGATGAAGCTATTACCGAGCCTCCTGATGAAGATCGATACGACGACGTTAGGCTGTCGCGCATCCTTGTGGAATCGTCACTATGGGCAGATGGACTTCCGCTCGCCGCGAAAGGATTCACAGCCAAGAGGTACAGAAAATGATTCGCAAATTAGCAATGTGGGTGTTGCACCGGGAGTTGGAAGCCCTGCGCCTCGATATCCGTTACCTGGTCCAACGCAATCGCGAGGCCGACGAACGCTGGGTAGAGCTTAACAAGATCATGCAGAATCGCGCGCAGCAGGAGCGCGGATTGCAGCGCGTGTGGCGCGGCAAGACCGAGCTGGAAGTGCTCGCGGTGAAGACTACGCCCGGCTCTATTTGGGACATCTACGTCAAATAACATGGGCAAGAAAGAATCACCCGTTGAGACGTATCTGACTGAGCGCGTTGAGGCGCTCGGCGGGACGTGCGAGAAGTTCGTGACTCCTGGCAAAGTCGGTCCGCCGGATCGCATAATCTCCTGGAAACATGGCCTGACTGGCATCATCGATTTCGCGGAGACAAAGAGCAAGGACGGCGTGCTAGAGTCGTGGCAGGAGCGTGACCACAAGCGACGGCGCGCCATGGGGTTTCTCGTCGTCGTGTTGTGGGACGAGGCCGGCGTCGATGAGTACATTCGGTGCTACTGTCCGCCGAATGTTGTCAGCGGCATACGCCGTATTTGGGACCCGCACCGTTGGTACAAACGACATTGAACAAGTGCACTTGGGAATTGCGACATCGCTTCGCCACAGACAACGAGGAGTATTGGTATGTCGTGTGCGATACGCGGTTCACGCCGCGCCGCGCCGATCGCGATTGGAGTCATTGCCCTTATTGCGGTCGGCCGATCACGTTCAGTGCGAACGACGAGCAGGGGCAACGGCATCTTGAGTTCATCGGACTCGCATGAGACTCGTTCACTTAGAGCTAAAGGAAGCAAATGATTTCATTTCTTTGCATCATCGCCACCATAAACCTGTCACTGGTCATCGCTTTTCTATTGGATGTAGAGTGGCTAGAGCCGGCCCGGCCTACGATGTACTTGTTGGTTGTGCTATTGTCGGGCGCCCTGTTGGTGGAACTCATCAGTATGAATGGCTCGAAGTCACTCGATTGTGTACAGACGGCACCCCAAACGCCTGTAGCTTTCTGTACGGCGCAGCAGTGCGAGCAGGCAAAGCCCTTGGGTACACTCGAATTCAAACCTACATTCTGAAGGAAGAGTCAGGAGTGTCCCTCAAGGCTAGTGGCTGGAAGTTCGATCGCATGTCGCATCCGCCGGGTTGGCACCATGACGGGCCGCGGAGCGCTCGCAAGGTCGAGGCGCATTTGATGGACCGCAAACAACTTTGGTACAGGCCGTTGGTCGATGAGCTATTACTTTGAAACCACTCGTCCTGCGTCCCATACAACAGCCGATGATAGAGTTCGCGAAGGATCACCCACGCTGCTCGATTTGGGCAGGTATGGGCAGCGGCAAAACATCAGCAATGGAGTACTTGATTGCACTACTTAAACTATTGGGGGAGACCTCGTCTCCCTGGCTTGTGCTCGGTCCCATGCGCGTTGCGCGAGACACATGGCCGGAAGATATGGCACGTTGGGATCAGTTCAGGGATCTGCGAATTGTGCCCCTTACTGGAAGCCCATTGCAGCGGTACGATAAGCTCAAGCGCGGCGCCGACATCTTCACCATCAGCTACGAGAACGCCCCATGGCTCGTAGAGTATTACGAGGAAAGGTGGCCGTTCCGAAACGTGATCGCGGACGAGAGCGACCGGCTGAAGGGGTTTCGAACCAAACAGGGCGGGCAGCGAGCGCAAGCTATCGCGCGAGTCGCGCACAACTTGACCGACCGTTGGATAAATCTTACCGGGACACCGTCGCCGAATGGTTTAAAAGATCTATGGGGGCAGACGTGGTACTTGGACCGTGGCGAACGGCTAGGACACACATACACAGCATTCACAGAGCGTTGGTTCAAACCTAAATGGAACCAACATGGCATCGAACCAATGCCGCACTCGGATCGCGAGATCCATGCCGCGCTTAAGGACATATGCATCACGATCGACCCAAAGGACTATTACGATCTCAAGGACCCAATAGTCACGCGGATACCTATCAAGTTGCCTGCACCGGCCCGAGCGATCTACAAAGAGCTGGAGAAGGAAATGTTCACGCAACTGGAGTCCGGCGAAGAACTAGAGGTGTTCAACGCTGCGGCTCTAACCAACAAATGTATGCAGCTAGCGAACGGCGCTGTGTATACTACTTACCCCGAATGGGCGGCGGTGCACGATGAAAAGATCGAGGCTTTACGATCCGTTGTATCTGAGTCTGGTGGCGCTCCGCTACTCATCTCTTACGCATTTAAATCCGACCTCGCTAGAATTAAGAATGCTTTTCCGAGTGCTGTCGAACTTAGTGTACCTGCGGGAATGGCAGCCTTCAAAGCGGGCAATGCACCAATGGGTCTTGCACACCCTCAGAGCATGGGTCACGGGATTGACGGACTCCAGAACGTCTGCAACACTCTCGTCCGCTACGGGCATACCTGGAACGCCGGAGCAGAAATGCAGCTCGTCGAACGAATCGGTCCCATGCGTCAACTACAGTCCAACATGGACAGACCTGTGTGGGTTTACGATATCGTCGCAGAAAACACCATAGAGGAAGACGCTGTAGACGCCTTCGCGGCGAAGCGCAGCGTCCAAGATGCTTTACTTTTAGCGATGAACCGCAGGAGAAAATGATGCCTTACATTGAACAACACCAACGCCGAGTGCCGCTTCAAGTTCCTGTAACTATCGGCGAACTTAATTATCGAATCACTCTTCTGTGTCTCGACTGGTTAGGTGTGCACGGCAAGTCGTACAAAAATATAAACGCAGTAGTCGGTGCGCTAGAGTGCGCCAAGTTGGAATTCTACCGCCGTCTAGCAGCGGTTTACGAAGACACGAAAATTCAGCAAAACGGAGACGTGTATCCCCATGACTAAAATTTACATTGCTGGTCCAATGAGCGGACAGCCTTACTTTGCTTTCCCGGTATTCGACGGCGTCGCCGCTGATCTTCGCGCGCGCGGTTATGACGTTGTATCGCCAGCCGAACTCGATGACCCGGCGTTCCGCGCGCGCGTGATGGAAGAAGGCAAAACCGGAACTGAAAAGCACTTACTCGGCGCGTGGGGCGACTGCCTGGCGCGCGACGTGAAGCTGATTTCGGACGGCGGCATCGAGGGTATCGTGCTGCTGCATGATTGGGATAAATCACGGGGCGCGCGACTAGAAGCATTCGTCGGCGTATTGTGCAAATTGAAGTTTGGGCTATACGATCCGAGACAGTTAGGTGGGGTGATACCAATCACACAAAACGACGTTGTGAGTGTTATCTTCAGGAGCAAATTCCAATGAGCCTATTCTCCAACGACGATTTTGCGCGCAAGATGATGCCGTTATGGCAGTATCTCACGCGGTACTTCCCCAAGGCGCACCGCGAAGTGGCGAAGGTTTGCCTCGTCAACAACGTGCGCTACAACCCCGGTCGGAACCCGACCGACCTAAACTGGGCACGCAACAAAAGCACCGATCAACTCGGCAGCGCGTTCCGCCACATGACGGAATCTGCGGTTGACGGCAAGGTGTTCGAAGATGTACCTAGCGATGTTGCCAAGATCACCGGCATTCATCGCATCTACGTGCTGGCCGAAGCCATGTGGCGCATCGGTGCAGAACTTGAGCTGACGATCGAGCGCGAGGAGTCGAATGCCCAGAAAGAGCCCGAGCCGATGAAGTGGCCTTGCGAGGATGAGAATTGGCCGCGCCTGAAGTGTGAGTATTTACCACGCCCCGGCGCGTTCCAAGGTCACACGTGCAAACAGCTCCCGGTTGGTTTAGAATCCGTGGACGACGCGGAGGGGACGTATCATGGCTGGACCTATAGGACCGATCAAAAAGGGCGCGATGCACCGAGACCTGGGAAAGAAGCCTTCAGCACCGATTACGCAATCGGACATACGCACGGAAGCAAAGAAGGGGCCGCTCGGCGCCAAAAGGGCTAACTTCGCGCGCATGGCGAAGCGTCATTTCAAACCATTAGGGGAGTCATTCTAGTGCCGAATCTCGACGGGACAGTCCAAGTCGCTCCGCCGACGCAAAGCGCCTTCGGGCCTGCGAGCGCGTCCGCTCCGCCCCCGCCCGCTGCGGCTCCTCAGCAAGTATCGAGCGCGCCGGCTCCGGGCTTCGCCGATGCGATCATGGCGCTCATTCACGCGCTCGTCGGCACCGCGCCGCCCGCGCGTCAGGTATCGCAGCGGCCTGCACAGGTTGACGCGGAAGTGGACAAGGCGGCCGGCGGTCTCGGAGACAGCTTCAATGCCGGACGTTAGTCGCAAGCAACAAATCGCCATGATCATGGCGAAGAAGGGCGAGAGCACGCTCGGCATCCCGCAGAAAGTCGGTGCCGATTTCATTGCCGCGGATAATGCCGCCGGCAACCCAAAACTACCAGCGAGCGCGCCGAAGAAAAAGCTCGGCGATGAGTTCGGTCACTAAAGGAATTTATGCCAGCAATAGCGAAAACGCCTGAAGAGTTACAACAGGCGGTCGATGCGGTTGCCGCTCACGGGAGCATTACCGCCGCAGCTCGCGCAATCGGAATACCGCGCACTACGTTATCCGGGCGGCTTAGCCTAGCCGCTGCAGAAGGCATTCAAGCGGAATGCCAAGCACTCATCGTCGGTGATAAAGCCGCACCGCCCGAAGGCTACAAGCTCAAAGGCACATCCACCTACTACAGCCGCAACGAAGCTACCGGACAAATGGAGGCGCGCGGCCAATGGGTGAAGACAGATCGGGCGCTTGAAGAACTTCAGGCGATGCAGAAAGCCGCGCTCGCCGCGATGTGCGCCGAGATCGCGCCGCTGCCAGCGATCGTCATGCCGGCGTACAGTTTCGAGGACTTGCTGACTCTTATCACCATAACTGACTACCACGTAGGAATGCTCGCATGGGACAAAGAAACGGGAGAGGATTGGGACCTGAATATTGCCGAATCGATAGCTTCAATATTCTTACAGATGATCGACGCAGCACCTGCAAGTGCAGTTGGGATAATCAACCAGTTGGGGGATTTCCTACACTTCGATTCACTTCTAGCACTTACACCGACTTCGAAACATGTGCTCGATGTGGACTCCCGATACCAGAAAGTCGTCGAGGTGGCTGTCCGGATTTTACGGCGTATCATCGCGCACGCTTTGACAAAGTTTCCGAAGGTGCAAGTCTATATGCACGAGGGGAATCACGACCCTGCCGGCTCCGTCTGGTTACGGGTAATGTTTGCCCAGCTATTTGCCGAGAATACCCGTGTATCGATCGGGATGTCGCCTAACCCGTATACGGCGTACCAACACGGCGAGAACATGATAGGGTTTCACCATGGACACCTCAGCAAGAAAGAAAAGCTCCCGATCCTCTTCGCCGCAAAGTTCCCCGAAATATGGGGATCTACTAAGCATCGCGTCATTCATGTCGGCCATCTCCACAACGTCGTGGAGCAAGAGCACCCCGGAATATCGGTTGTTCAACACGCTACTCTCGCGGCTCCCGACGCCTATGCTGCACGCAATGGCTACATCTCGAAGCGGCAGGCGGTTAGCTGCACGTACCACAAAACCAAAGGTGAGATAATCCGCGCAGTGTTCACGCCTTGAGCAAGCTGCGGCGGTTCGCCTTCTGGTTCGCGGCGGAGTTCGTGCTCTACGGGCTCATCGTCGCGAACGGCCGAGCCTACGTCCAGGCGAACTACGGCTGGACGCTCGTGACCGATATGGCTATTTCGGCCTTCAATTTCACCATTGGGGTAAAGTTCATTGAAAACAAGGACAACCGAGATTATTGGAGTATGGCTGGCTGCGTACTCGGGGGAGGAACCGGTTCCCTATGTTCAATTCTGGTCACCAAGTGGTTGTACGGGGCGTAAGATCCAAGGCAGGAGGGTTACGCTCATGCCGCCGCAGGATACCGAGGAATGGGGTTTGCCCGATGGGGCAGACGATGAATGCACCGATGACGAGGGTAACGAGGTGCCTTCAGTCCATCGACAGGAACAGGGCTTTCTCGGCGGTCCTACGGCGCGCTAGACCGGCGTTAGTCTGCCCGTCGACGTGATCCCAGCGGTCAAACTCGGCGGCAGCCACATCCCAGCATCCCTGGTTGACGTACCGCAGCAGGGTCGAACCGGCGAACGCGCCTACCCCGACATTGTACGTAAAGCTCGCCAGAGCGTCGAATTGGTTTTGGCTGAGTGCCACATCGACATGTCGGGCGATCGCCTGGCAGGCGGCTCGTGTGTCGTCCAGAAACCAGTCATCCGCCTGGTCCAAAGTGCAGGTTTGGCCCTGGAATGACGGCACGTGCCCGAACCCGATTGTCCAGATTCCGCGTTGATCCTGATAAGCAGCTAGACGGAGCGATTCGAAGCTCTGAATTAACTTAATACCCTTGTCGCCGAGGACCATCATTTCTTGCGCAGCTTCTGATAGACCGCGAGGCCAGCTACGACGATCGCGGCTAGATAGGAGAGATCGGCCAGAATCGGTTCGATCATGTGGGCGAAGTGCCCTATGCCGACAAGTGCTCCTACGCCGACCGCGGCAACTTGGTTTGGGTGATCGCTCATTATCCTGGTCCTGCAACGGTTGTGATCAAATTGACATACGAGCTTGTGCCGATAGCGCCCTGTAGCTGCGCTTGAGTAACGGCGCCATCGCGCGTCGCCGCGAGGGCCGTGTAATCGGCTATTGCCGCCGCCTGCGCCGCTGCGACGTTCACCCACGGGCTACCGACAATGTAGATGTTCGGCGCGGCAGGCAAGTTGTTGTATGCCTGGAATGGATTCAAGAACCCTAGTTGCGCCGCGGTCCAAGGGGTACTGGAAGAAATCTGCTGCTCCAGGACGAATGCAGTCACACCCGAAGCAATAACCGCACCTGGCAATTGCACAGGCTCGACCGTGATGACTTCGACGATTTGGTACTTCGGGTAGTTATTGGCCACGGGCCTGATACTCTCTCAATTCGGCGGAGATTCTATCAGCGGCTTCCCCAAGAGCGACCAACATTCCGCCGATATCGGGGCCGGCGCTGCTAGGATTTCCCGGAGGCACTTGCTGAACGCTAGGGGCGGCGGCGCCGGGCGTTGCATTTCCGGGCTGAGCGCCGCCGGTTGCGGGCACGATCGGATGGCTACCGTACTGGCACAACCGCACAACAGGAGCTGGCTGAGCAGCAACGTTAGCGAGAGAGTTTGCTTCCTTGTCATACGCTTGCTCCGCCATGGTGGCTTTGGCTTTGAGTTCTGCTGTTTGGACCGCGGTCTGCGCTACTAGTTTCGCCGAGGATGCCTGAATCGCCGCCAACTCATGTACTTCCCCCACATGGCGCTCATAAATCAACAATGCGCCAAGAGCGACAATCAGTGCGCCATAAAACCAGTCGCGAGACGGTACAAGTGCCAATAGAGCGCCCATCACTCTGCATCCTTCTGCTTCGAATCTCGAATCACCAAGAGGTGGTACACGCCGGTCAGCGTGCCGCACACTCCTGCCCACGTTGCGAAGTTAACCGCATCCGTGTGCTTGAACAAAAACACCGTCGCCGCAACTTGGATCGCGATCATTGACCCGACCACGATCCAATCGCGTGCGTCCATTATGCCGCCGCAGTGCCCATGATGACTTGAAGCGAAATCGGCACGAACGACAATGCTGCCGGCGGTGCTCCAGCGATCAACGGCAACGCCGCAGTCACTCGGCGCAGCAACACTTGGTTTGCAGCCATACGCGAGGCAACTGTGGTCAACGTCGATTGCTGAGTCGTCAGAATGCCGTTCGTAATGCCGACCGAGGTAAGCGTCGTATCGAACGTGATGAACGCGGGACCATTAACATCACACTCAAGTTCGATATACTTGGTCCCGATCGGGAACGGTATCGAACAAGGGAGGACTGAAGCTGCTTGGAATGTCGTGATGACGCTCGATGCGGTTCCACCAATAGCAGAGTTCGCCACACTGAAAGCACCTATGCCATAACCATAGCCAGGAACGGCAACAGAGACGGCAGAAGCGGTTCCGCCTACGCCGGCTGCAACGGTCACGTTAACAAGCCCACCAACGCCGCCGCTCAAAGTCGCGATGACCGGAACGTTCGTGTAGACACCAGTGTTAAGGTTCTTTCCGCCCGAAGTGATGGTAAGTGTCAGCAATCCACCGACCGTAGCAAGCACGCAAAAGTTCTGTGCGATTAGGTCGTCATTGATGACGGCTATCTGGCCACCATCACCGCCCGAATTGGAAACATCAGGAACCGCCACACAATAAATAATGGGAACGCTCATGACAGTCCGATCTCCCCGTCAATTTGAATGATGGTCGAAGTTGCGAGGTTCGCCACTAAGTTCAGGTAGTCGGCGGAATCGAAGCGCGCCTGGCCGTACCAGTCCACGTAGGACGAGGCCGGAATCGAGACGGACGAGAAGCCCCAAGCTTGAGTCGACAAGCTGGTTGTGGTAGCACCCTTGTAAAGTCCGACAACGACCGCGACAGTGGTCAGGTCATTGATGAGCCTGACGTGCTTGACGATTGCGTACGGCTGAGTACCGGCGAACCCAAGGCCGCCGGCCGCAAGCGTAGTGACTGCGCAATTGAACACCGCGAGCGGCAGAAGCGCGCCCGAGCTGATCGCCGGCACAAAGTTAAGAATCTTGTTCTGCATGACCGAAAACTCCTATTGACAAATTGTAACCTTAATGAACCTATAAAGCAAAGCACGGAATACCGTAAGCTACCCCATTGACATTGACTACCCAAAACGTTGAGGCGAGGGCCGGAAGCGAGATGCCGCCTGCTGTCGTAATTACAGTGGCAGTTGTTGTGATTCCTATATCTGTCTGAGCCACTGTAACCGCAGGAATTGCGGCCGTGGCCGAAATAGTTCCTGATTTAATAGCACTCGACACAATCAAGGACCCATTCGCGCCGGATGAAAGAATCATTATGTCGGTGGCCGTGGTTCCTATGCGCAGCGAATTGTTCGAAGCCGGCTGATAAATCTGCCACGGAGTTTGCCCGACTTGGTTGATGCCAAGCGCAGTATTCTGCTTACCTGCCGCGGACGAGGAGAAAATACTTGCGTTACCGATTATGGCGTAGGTCGCGTTCAACGGACCGTACAAGGTTAGCGGACCAACGACGGACGGCGGAGGCACACAAAATCCGTCATCGTTCCTATCCGGATCTTCGGGTATTATGTGCTGGCCTATTGGGTTGACGCTACCGGGCGGCAACAAGGGGTTGCCGTTGATGTAGTACCCGGTCTTGACGTTGATTGTTCCGACACCCATCGGCGCCGGCCCGCCGGATGCTACAGTAGTTCCGAGGGTGAAACTTCCGTCACCGTACATCGTACCGAATTGCGTGGTACCTGCACTATTGAACCAAACCGTATTATAAACTGAATTGCTGTTTCCGGCCTCCACTACGAGTCCGGTTTGTGTAGCCGTGGCCGGGCCGATAGCTACCTGTGCGGTTGCCGTTAGTACGTTTGGGGCACCTTGTACAAGCAAAATTTGCGTAGTTGCTCCGATACCAAGTGCTATTTGCGTAGTTGCGCTAATTTGAAGCACTGCGCCTGCATGATTGGCTATGATTTGTGGTGTCGCTCCGGGAAATAATATAGTAGCCTGCGTTCCGCCGGCAGTGCCCATTGTCAGAGAGCCTAGTACTCCGGCTCCTTGATTAGCTTGAAATGGACCGTCGACGTTCAAGTATCCAAGACGATTAGGGATGTAATAGATTGCATCTTCCCAGTACGGGTCTTCTGGCACCCATATTTGAAGTGCGCTTGAACTGCTTCCGGTCCCGGCAGCGCCTTGCGAGCCCTGCACACCTTGCGGCCCCTGCGGGCCGGTCGGACCCGGTACGAGGAATCCGGTGTCGTTATCGACACCTCCGTCTTCCAAACTGTATGGGTAGTACAGCGTCGCTGTTCCACTCCCGGTACCTGCTGGCCCCTGAGAACCCTGCACGCCTTGTGGACCTTGCGGACCAGCCGGGCCGGGTACTAAGAAATCATCGTACGATGTATCTTCCGGAATAAATACCGGAGAGGGTGCAATTTGCACAGGTACGCCGCTGATGAAGAGCCCGTTAGCGTTTATCGTTCCTGGCCCTTCACTTTGCCCCGGTGTACCGGATGACCACAAACCTCCGTCCTGCTCTATAGTCCAGACGGTTCCCATTGAGTTAGAGTTGTTCGAGGTAACCTGAAAAAGCAACGCCATACCATTGCGCGTTGCCAAGTACGCCTGGCGTGGAATGCCAAGAATCGCGGCGCCGCCTGAACCATAAGCTCCAGTACCAATAGCGCCGCGCCAATAGAGCCCGCCAATAGTGGCGCCGCTAGTTACTGCCGAACTGGATAAATAGGAACCTTGCGCTCTGCGGAACGTGAACTGAGCTTGCCCCGAGAATGCGTCTCCGACGAATCGCGTACTGTCAGCATCCTGGCCTACGATATAAAGTGCCGTGTCACTTACCGGCTGCGGCGTAGATGAGTTCAGGCTTATCGTCAGAGCATTTTTCGAGACAGGTAAGAAAGTCCAGTCGCCGCTGAGCCAACGAGACTGGGTTGGATTGAATTCAACAGGTAGTATGGCTTCGTCCGGTTCGCCGCCGTCCTCCAAACTATACGGAGAAATAGGTGCGGTAAGATTCAGCGGCACGTTGCCAGTGAGGACTCCGCCGCCGGATAGTCCAGGGCCGACTACAAGCGTCGCGGGAGGCGGCGGCCCGTTGCCAACCACGTTGTTATTGTTGTTTAGAATGTTCTGGATGAGCGCGGCGAGCTGCGCGAGCGTGACGGTGCCCGAGCCAACTTCTGCGATTGTCGTTCCCGATCCTTGCTGCGTGCTGGTCTTCAGGACTTTTCGCACGCCGCCGATCGGTGGGAGTTGCATCTTCATCAGAAGTTCTCGCCAAGATCCCGATGTGCTTTGAAGCGCGCGAGTAATCCGTTAGCTGCGCTCTGACTTAGGTTACCGCGGTTTAGGATCTTCGGCTCCTGACCTGGTATTTCCTCGATAGCAATATGGCCTGACTGTAAGCGCGTACCTGCTGTAGATCCTTGGATGCCAACGTCACGCGCCGCCACACCAGATAGCGGTGTACCATTGCCGTCAGGATCGATCGTACTGACTGTGCGCCCTGATGCGCGATCTGCTTCTTGTACATTTTCAAACTCCGGGCTGACTTCTGTGGCTCCGCCACGATTTATGTCACGCAGCGAAAAACTGCCGCGTTGTTTGGGTATTGGTTGACCAAGCTTCGAGAACTCCGGCGCTTCACTCTTCGGTGAGCGCTGCATTGTACCTTCCGGTACGCCCTGACTCTTTACTCCAGCGAGATCAGAATTGTTCTCGCGCGGTGCGCCAGTCAGATCATCTCCTAGACCAAGTTCCTGCATCTTCAAACCAGAGGACTGTCCACGCGCAATAGCGGGCGGGACCGTCTGAGGCGGCCGCGGTGAGGCGAGTTCACTAGGCGAGGTGAACGGTAGCTCACTCTGCCCTGTGCCCGGAGCAAGCGGCGCCGGAACCTGTCGCGACGGTGGCTCACCAACCGCGCCTGGCGGCTGCCCAAGGTCGGTCAATGGCTTCAGATCGAACTCTCCACCGAGGCCGGCGACAGGCGGTGATATACCTGTCGGCTTGGTGAGCGCCTTGCGCCCGGCCCATCCGAACAGAGCCTGAATGGCGGACGATACAGGTCTTGTCGGGCTGAGCCCTGCGGCGTCCGTCAAGATGTTCTGCGGGAGGCGAGCGGCGTTCGACAGAGGACTAGTCACCTCCGGATGCTCGCTCGCAAACTGCGCAACGGTGCGCGTAGCACCAGTGTACTTGTTCGGGTTGGCGCGATGATCGGCAGCTAATGCCTGCAAGTCGATATCACCGCCTGGACCTATAAGATCGCGAAGACTGTAGTTCTTCCCAAGCGTCGCGCGCGCATTAGCAATCATCTCCGGAGAGATTGCGCTATTAGCTGGCATCGTGTCCGCGATATGCTGGTCTAGCGCATTTACGACAGCCCGTTGGTACTTGGCACGTTGTCTAACAGCAGCGTCCGCGGAATTTTGGCCAGCGTTAGCGTCAGACACTAACCCATCACGGGTAGCACGGAGATCGGCACCAGTGATAGGGCCGGCGGGATTTTCGGCTGTGCCTAGAAGAGAATTTTCCGTGCTATCTATGTACGAAGCTACGTCCGGCGTCGGTTTGATAAGCCCCGTGTTAGGGCGTGCCGCTCTAATCGCTGCTTGAGCCGCCGGGCTGAGCGTAGCAGTAGGTAGAATCGAAGCTCCACTACTAAGTACCGCACCCGGCGCGGCAGCGGCGTCTGTGAGAGTAGCGTGAGTAATCGGCTGATCATGCGGCACTCCTGCATCTGCGCCGAGCGCTTGCTCTGCGGCGGTTTGGTTGTTCTTCGTCTTCGTAATGGCAGCATCCGGATCTGTTATGTTCGCGACTGGATGCGGCTCGAGAGTACCGAGCCCGATGCGCCCTGCGTCGCTAGCCGCTTCGCTCGCTGCCGCCGCAGTACCTCTAGCAACGCGGCCTGCTACCCCTGCCGCCCCACCGACGCCGAGCCCCGCTACGATCGGCGCGCCAACAGTAGCGCCCGCTTGCTCTGGAGTCGCGGTACGAAGTGCTGTGCCGACTGAGGAGATAGTTGCTTCCGGATTCTCAATCGCGCTCTGCGCTGTCTTCGCCGCGTGAAGGATGGTTCGGCCCATAGTGCCGTACGGGTCCATAACCATATCGCCGGCTTGCGATATCATTGCTTTGACCGAGGCCGGTGCGTTCTTCAAGCTGGACGTGAAGAACTTGATAGCATCGCCTACGCCTGGAAGCTGTTCGTGCTGTGCGGCGGCGTTCGCGGCCTGCACAGGGTCGGCCTTTGGTGGCGCAGCGTCTGGTGTGAAACCATGTGATGGCGGGTTGGTAGCGCTTGCGGTGTCAACCATGACAGGACCCGCAGGTTTGCCGTTCGCGCCAAATCCTCCACTATCGTGGATCAACTTTCCCTCTTTAGTGCCGACAACCGGAATTGCTTGGGCTGGCGGATCAGCAACGAAACCCATCAGTCTAACGTCCCTGCTGAATTGTGGTCTTCAAGGAATACGCGATCGCCACGTTGATGGCCAGCCGCTCGCGCCGCTGCTTCATTTGCGAAATGCGGCACAGCGGCCGGTGCAGGCGCCGCGGCCGGCGCTCCGCCGCCACCCGGCACTTGATCTCGCAACGAAGGTGCAGGCGGGTTAGCTGGCAACTCCCCGTTAGGTGCTGTCAACGGTGCGGTTCCCCCGCCTCCGCCTTCACCTTTGTGCGCTATCGTGTTGTTCTTTTCGATCATAGGTTTGATAACCGACATCTGACCCTTCATCCAGGCGTCAAGAGCATACGGCGCTAGAGTTGGTGCGTTAGCTTCCTCTTCTAGTTTTGCCGCCATGTTGGAAGCACCCTGACCGCGCATAAGGTACGCGAGCCGCAAAATCGCATCATTACGTACTGGCATGTACTCAGCATATGCCGGATCGTTCAATTCACCGTTCATGAATTTCTGCATCTGGCCAACGGTGCGGATATCACTATACCCGGTGCCATCGTTGAGAGCTTTTCCTAGCGACGTTAGATGCGACAAGATGCCCGGCATAATTTCAAGGCCCATTGACCGTTGCTGGAACACGGCATTAGATTGCAATGCGGCGTCCGCGTGCAGACGATCAAAATTTGTGCCGGGAGCTTGCAATTCAGTCTGCGCAAGTATCGGTGCGTTGCGAGCATTGACCCTTGTGGGGTCAAGTCGGTGTTCACTAATCGCTCTGGTAAGTGCCGCCTGCCCTTCTGGCGTAAGCGTGCCGAATACCGCCGGATTGCGAAAATCTGACGGCGTTGTATTCTTGTGAGTGTTCAAGTCGGCGAGTGCCTGTGTTTCAGCACTCTGCGCTGCGCCCTGTGTTGATTGCTGTACGGGAGCACCAGCAAGTGACGATCCCGGCGGCATAATGAAGTTATTAGGTACGGTGACAGGCGCTTGCGGGTGACCTTGATAAATCTGAGAGCCTTGCGTGACGAGCCCCGGATTCGGATTACTCTGGTCTCCGCCGATCGCAATGTCCGCTTGTCCTAGTACCTTGAACGCTGTTTCCGGATCGTGATTGTTAGCGGCTACAGTCGCAGATCGAACTAGATCAGCATCCGATTCCTTCATGCCTTTTGACATGAGGTTAGTTTTGATAGAATCCCAAGCTTGTAACTGCTCCTGAGCCTGTGACGCCTTGATCATGGCTTCCTGCGTCTGCGCTGACACTAGCCCGTTGCGCGCCTGTGAAGTCGCGATCATGTTGTTGAGCGCCGGGCGGTTCGTGCCACTCAACATATCGGCAAGAGATTGCCCGACAGGTGCTGTTTGGCCGGTAGTGGGATCGGTCGGAAGTATGCCCATGGTGTTCTCTAGTTTTGCGGGAACATGTTGCCGCCCGTCCACGCCGGCACGGGGGAAGTTTTCAAATTCAACGGATTAGAAGCATCAAACGTGACTGCAGTGCTAGAGGGCGGTCCGTTGCCGCCGAACCAACCATTCTGAGCCATGCCCATGCCTGCGGTTTCCAATCCCTTCGAGAACATTGATACCCAAGGATTGGGCCTGCCCGCCAATTGCGCGCGCATTTGATCGACGAAGTTCTGCGAATACGATTGCTGATTCAGCCCGTTGAGCGTGGTGCCGAGCGTCTGCATTTGCAGTGCTTCGTTTTTGCGTTGATTGACAGCCGTATCTATCGCGCTCATTTCGCCTGCGTTCGTGTTCCCGTAGTTTTGTACCGTCGCAGCCGAGGCGTTTGTATCAGAACCGTAACGCTTGTTCGCGCCGGCCACAGGACCAAGAGCAGAAGTCGGCCCACTAGTCTGCGAGCCTGCGCCGCCAACGTTGGCGCGCAGATTCTTGATGAACGACCCTTGCTCCGCATTCGCAGCAGCAGTCGGGTTACTATTTAGGATGTTGTTCGCTTGCTTGTTGACATCACTAAGCGCCGCGGTGCGGTATCCAGCTTGAGTGCCGGCCGCGCCGCCCTCAATGCTCTGCGCAGCATCACTGGCATGCTTCTGGTTGAAGTAGTTCATTGCCATACCGGCAACTGGCAGAAATAGTGCTGGTCCCATGACTATGTCTTCTTAGGTCCGGGCGCATAAGCCGCGCTACGCTGAGACGGTTTGAAAGCACCCGCCTTGTTTATGCCTTGCGCCGCGCCGAGGTCCTTCTGTGCACCAATGGCAGCACCGCGCGCCGCGCCGGTAGCCGCGCCCGCAGCTCGGGCTTCCAGGTTCGACCCCGGGATGTTCAATTTAGGTGCCGGGCCACCCTTAGCGAAGAAGTGCGTGCTCATCCGTAGAAACTCCCAAATGGTGAAGTCTGTGACTTGCGCAGTGCTGCCGCACCTTGCTCAGCATTGTAGATGCCTGCGGTGCCAGCAAACAAGTTGCTTAGTGCGCCGGCATTCGCATAGTTCTGTCCCGCGCCGAGATTTGCAGCCTGCGCGGTCGCAACCTGCCCCGGTATGCTGCCTATCGACCCGCCGCCCTGTGCCGCGCTGACGAGCTGATTCTCCGAACCTATATCGGCTTGCTTCAACGAGTTGACGCCGGATGCGGCCGCTTGTGACGCCTGGAGCAACCCTTGCGTGTAATCCTTCTGAAGCTGCGTGTTGGAGTCAATCGCGGCAGAACCGCCGGTCAGACCGCTACGTGCCATGGCGAACTTCAAGTTGCGCGCGTTGATCGCCTCCTGGTTGTTGACCTGGCCGGTGTAGTAATTCTGTAGGTTGTTGCCGTACGCCGTGTACTGACTTTGCCGATTCGGACTGCCATACGCATTCTGAATCTGGTTCACCGAATTTTGGATTTGCGCCTGTTGATCCGCGTTGGCGGAAGCTAGTGCATTGGCGGCGCCATTACCCTGACTCATATGTGTTTCACCCTAGAGAATAGAAGAGCATCTGCGCCATTGGCGCAGTATCCGTAGAGTGTGGCTTCGAGATTGTACCCTAGAACCTTATGCCATTCTACATTCGTCCTGCTGGCGAGTGATATGCAGTCCACGCGATGCGCCTGCTTGCTAGCGAACATAGCATCCATAGCGCGCTTACAGATCCGCGTTACAGGGAACCAATGCTTGGCCCAAGCCTCCGGGGTATTGATCATGAAATCGCGCCATACACCCGTACGCTGGAACACAAAGCCGCCCACCGAGATCGGCTCACCGTCCGCATAGACACCCCACTTCGGCCCCTGCACCATGAAGTTGCCCATTGCTATGGAGTCAACGTCGTACTTCTGGCCGGTTAGTGCCTCGAAGTTTTCTCGTTCGTTCTCAGGCATCCTCAATACCACTTTGATGAAATCGAGCAGCGTCGGATTTTCGAGTACCTGTATCATCCTGTTACTCCGCCGCCGGCTTGCGGTGCTAGGTAGAAGTTCGCTGCTTCCCACAACCAGTTGTTTTGCGTCGTGGTCGTTCCACCGTCGAACGTCAAAATCAGGGAGTAGCTAGGCGCGTTGATCGGAATTGGCATCGGTTGTCCGGGTACCGTATCCTCGATCGCGATAAAGTAAGGCGCGGTGACACTGGACGTAAGTGAGTAGAATGGGTTATCCACAAACGAGGATTTGTCTTGCTGGTCGTATGCAACCTGGATAGTCGTCGAGCCCTCACCGACTAGGTCGATACCTATCAGCATTTTGTTGAGCCCGAGGCCGCCCATATCGAGGTAAGGCCATTGGACGGTGCTTATGATGTGGACGCCGCCGGTCGTCAGGATCGCATCGTCCATGACCTGCGTCGTCTGGAGCTGCCACACGAGATTGCCGGTAGTGCGTAAGAAAAGCGAACCGGAGTTCAACGTCGCATCAGTGATTGCTTGCGGGAAGATGTACCGCGACCATGACTTCGTTCCTTGCAGTCCGTTGATAGTCAGCACAAAGACCAAAGGTCCCCAAATCAACCAGTATTGCCCGCGGCCGGGATAGTAGATCGTGAACGGGTCGTAAGTCGCCGCCTGAATCTGCGCCAAGACGAGCGGGTCGATCGGCTGGCCAGTGTTGCCGATAGCCATGTTGGCAGTCGCACCGATAGTGCCGAGATTACGAACTCCGATTTCAGTAAGGAAAATGAGATCGTTCGCCACTGATTGCGCGGAGCGCGTCCATATACAACCAACCGGCTGAGCGTCCAAGAACGCCATGTTCTGCGGATCAGGATCAATCTGCCACATCTGATAACCCCCAGCGTTGAACACGATGAGGTTGCCGCGGTAAAGCGCGAGAGCAGTGACGGGGTTGTCGCCATAATTATTCAGTCCTGTCGGGAGGTACCCGGCGTTGTTGGTGCTAGTCCAGTCAATCGGATTCACTGCAGCGGAATAGTCGACGATGTCGTTATTACCGGCGAACACGTGCGAAGCGCCGATAGTCACCGCAACCGTACTCGGATCGCCCGTATCAATAACACTCCGATCGATAGCCTGCCATCGCATGGTCGTGTTTATGACGAACCCATTAATATCAGTGAACGAGCTAGTATCAAGAACGATCGCGCCAATAGTTGTTGGGAACGTCGGCGCATTAGCTCCAGATTGCATCAAAGGGATGGCTTCGTACGTGACGATCGACGTGCCAATGGCTTTCCATGTGACTGTGCCATCAATGACAGTGTTGCCGAGCACAGTCGGCCACGTTGGCTCCGTAGTACCTGTTATGCCGGCGGCAGGCTGCACTGCCTCAAACAAGAAATTCGTCGGCACCGAGGGGGTTTCTAAGTTCCAGAAAATACCGCCGACGTAACCTTCGTTGCGACTCGTCGTGCCTGAGCCCGCGTAGATAGCTACGCGCACGCCCGCGGCTCCAGAGGGAGCGGTCCCGGTTACTGACAAATTAACAGTGGAGTAACCTTCCTGCTCGTTTGCCATGTTTCCGGTCGTGCCTATGAGCACGTTGCTAGAATTGTACCAGTTCAACTGAATCCAGATGGTCAAGTCCGAACCGTTGTTGTTCGGGTTGCAATAGCCTTGCGCCGTCACAGATTGCCCTGGTGTCACGGAACCCGAAGTGATCATTGTGGCTGAAGCGCCGGCCGCACCAAAGCTGGTACCGCCTGGAATGCCGATGGATGCGCCGCCTACGTCGGAGCCAATGTTTAGTGTTAATGGGGACGTTCCGGTCGTGTAATTCCACTCGCCTGCGCCGCCTATGTCGGCAAAAGTCCAGCCGCCGACGCCTGCGCCGCCAACGAAGTTGCCGTTAGGAATTGCATTCGTGAACGACGAAGTTGACACTGTGGGGATTACCACTGCGCCTGTCGGCTCAGCAGTACCAGCAGTCCATGCTTTGACCTTGGTCGATGCCAGAGTGAGCGTCGATAACACGGCGGCGTTCGTCTGAACAATGCCGGAATTCGCTACCGTAGAAGAGTCGCCGTACTTGTTAGTAATCGTGGCGCTAAGCGGCGGAGCGGTTACGGAATTGTTCAACTGTTGTGTCGTACCTGCGTCGGTCGACGACTGATCGAAATCGCCGAACTCTTGAATTTGCCCGGCCGCGACCGTAGGCCAATTCGGCTCGGTTTGCCCTGTATGCGCGGGTGAGCCCGCTACGGATATAACCTCGTACACGAAACCTGTCGCAGTATTCGGCAAAATGAAAGCGCCGGAAGCGATGACTGTTTCAGGCGTCCACAACGTACCTGACGTGAACATGCTCACGCCCTGGTACGCTAGACCGTTCGGTGTCGGCGGCAGCACAATGCTGGCGGTCGTATAATCCGTGGCGCTTGTCCAAGTGCCACCATTCTGCAACCAATAGTGAACCACATCGCCGTTGTTGAACTCGGCAACTACGAACTCGAATCCCATGAACGGTTTTGCGAACCATATTTTCTCCAATCCTTGGGCTCGATTGTTAGGATCAGAGAGAATGTTCAGCGTAAAACCCGCCGGAACCGCGATCGTCGTGTTGTTGGGAACGTTCGGCGTTCCGGGGCTCGTGAACCCCATATCATGGTAACTACCAGCGGTGGCCGAAGAAAGCCCGGCGCCTACGTTCTCCCCGCCCGGCGTCGTGCCGCGATAAATGTTGTATGACGTAGCACCAGCAACCGGAGAGTATGAGACGAAGATGGAGGGCGCTGCGCCAGTTGCAAGGATATGTAGCTCGTTCGATACGCCAGTCGATGACCCCAACACGTTTACCGCTTCAATGACGTAGTAATACGTTGTGCCCGAAACCAGGACACCGCCCGAGCCGCCGGATGTCGAGGCGGTCAACGCTAGAATGGTCGGCGCAAGTAGTTGCGTGTTGGTAGCGAAGATGTTGAACGTCCCGTTCGCTGCGGCGAGCCCAACAGTTTGCGAGGTGAGCGCGGCGAAGCGTAGCGTACCCTCTCTAGGCGTGATCGAACCTGCATTCGTTATGTATGCGTTCGTCAAGTCGTACAGGTTCGACGCCGAGGCGCCGCCTTTGACGCGCAATCGGTTGATGCCGCCATTGAGGACCGTCAGCGGATACGGTCTCACGATCCGCCGCCATTGTTCGCGTCGAACTGAACCAATGTCGGACGCACGGCCGGCGGCACAGCGATCGTGCCGGGCACATAGTGCGCTGTCTGGTGCGTCGCTGCTATAAGTTCCGCCTTGTAAGAATTCGCCTGTCCGGCGACGTTCTGCGCGTCGGGCTGTCCATAGTGAGCCTTCGCGTTCGCGAGCGCCCACAAGAAGACAAGTTCAGCATCAATCGTTGTCGTGTCGGTCGGGTTTGCGAAGCTCATAAGTCCGAAATGCGCCCGGACCCACAACCAATACGTCTGGTCCGGAGCCGGATATATTTCGATGGCACCACGGAGTTCGTACCGTGCCGGGCGCCATGGCTTCGTAATCATCGTGTACAGTTGAGGCGGGATGCCTTGAATCATTGGATACCATACGTTCCTCGAATCTTGAATACCACACCACTCGATTGTTTTGTTCGGGTCCATGGTGACCCCTTCCAACACGTTCTCATCGTTGTCTTTCAACGAGTAGAACCGCTGGCCGGGATTCACCTTCCAGCGGAAAAACCGCTTCGTGTGAAGTTGCGTATACCGCTTGTATAAAAACGTCTGAGCGCTGATAAGGAAATCCTGAATGAGCGCCGTCATGCCGGGCGGCGGGTTAGCCGCTTGGTTTGCGAAGCCGAGGCGAATAAGCGTGCGCGTTGTCAACGCCGCAAGCGTAGAAGTCGGAATGTTGTTGTCTAGCGCGAGCGCATTGTAGTTGACCGGGTCGAACGGATTGGGGTTATCCCACGTTATCTGCTCGTTGAAGTTGCGCGTTATAGCTACCGCAACTTCGCTCAAAGTCGCGCCAGCAGTCACCGTGCCGCCCTGCGCATAGACTTTGACTTGCAATCCGGTACAACCAGCGAGTCCTACCGGAACTGCACCATTTTGAATACCCTTGAGTTGCGTCTGTGGTAGCAGCGTGGTTGGTGTCCATGACGCGCCGCCATTGGTCGAATACGCTAGGATCAAACCACTACCATCATTGGCAGTCGAAACAACACTCCATTGAAGGTTGATGTTGTCGATATAGTAGCTTGGGTTACCGATGAACTTTATCGGGCTCCCGGAGTCTGCCGTTGCCGCGTTGACCGCGAACCAATACCGTCCGTCACCGTTCAGCGGGTAGTTCACGTTGAGCGGAACGTTGCTGAACTCGAGCGGCGGGATATTCCCGTTGTTGTCTTCCCACGCTTCCGGATCCGTCACATCTCCGTTGCCCTGCGGCGCGGTAGGCGCTGCCTGAATGGGGTTCAACGTCGTGATGGTGCCGGTCGTGAAGTCGGAGCTGACATCGGCCCACAACCACGCGGGACCATCAGTGGCCGGTACAGCAATTCCATCAATGACAGTTGTGCCAGTCGGATAGAAAGTCGCTGCGCCCTCTGAATACGTCGTGATGCCGGCGCCGCGCTGGACAGTGATCTGACTGAAGAAAGTCGCTGGTGTGCCTGCTGCCATAAGCAGGAGGAACATCGGGCTGCCTTCGGGAGTGACCAAGCCAACGGCTTCAATCGTATAGCCGAGCATTGTGTTTGGAGTGCTCAGGCCCATTGCGCCAGACAGACTAGAGTCTGTGCTGACATAGCCGATCATCGGAGTTTCCCACGTGCCCGTGAATGGGGCCGCCGCAGAGAAAGTTGATGTCACATTGATCGGCATTTCTTGCTCCTAAACAAAAAAGGCCCACGAGCTTGCACCCGTGGGCCCCAACCTATCGTATCACGATAGGAGCCCCACTCAACTCAGTAGACTGTCTGCGTCACTCGACGCACGACGACTGCGGGGTTTTCCAGTCGCCTTAACAGGGGCCTTGACCTTAGCGTCCTCAGCCTCATCGTCCTTCGCTTCGTCGATCAACTTCTGCAACATGCGCTCCCCGGTTCGGCCATTGCCGTACACGGAGATCGCGTACGGGATACCTGTCTTCGGGTCCTGCTTGTACGCATCGATCAATCGATTGAGCTCCGTCTTCGCGTCCGGATACTCACCTTTGTTGATGAGTTTTCCTTCCGTCGGCGTAACGAACACTCCAGTCCTGGTCACGTTCCCCTCATCGAACAGAAATTCGATGAGGGGGATTTCCCAAGGCGGTACGTCGCGGCTATGGACCGTGTTCGTATCGCGTGCAATCTTCACTCTCTCGTATCGCATGGGGGCCTCCTGCGAAGTTGTTGAAAAATCAATTCTGCATCAATACAAGGTTCCCAGTCGCGCCCGAGGCGCAAATCCAGTCGAAGCCGAGCTGCACCAGCACAGGAGCGCCGTACGCCAGGGTAGCGATGACTTTCCATGAGGCTGGAGTCGGTCCGAGCGGAGCACCATACGTGCCAGTGGCAAGCGTGGTGTTCTGGTCAGGTGCACCGAACAGCGTAATCGACTGCGAGGCATTGACGCCCGTGGCCGAAACGAAACCCGTATTCCAAGCGAGAACAGTGTTGTTCGGCTTGAAGGGCAGGATCGTGCCGTCCGACTGGCTGGAGAGCAAGTGGACGAACACCTGGCCGCCGAGCTGCGCGAGCGTAGTGATCGAAGCTTGCAGAACCGCCGGGGCAACACCGCCGTTGGTCGTGGTGATGTTGAACTGGTAGAAACCGAGCGAAGCCAGGTTGCCAGTAGTCGCAACAGAAGTGCCGACCACGTAGTACACAGTGTTCAACTGAGTCTGGATGGACGTGAGGCCGGCCAAACTCGTCAGGAAGCCGGAGGTACCGGCAACCGAGAACGAGACGGCAGAACCACTCGCGATCACTACGTTGGCGCCAAACACGGCCGGCGTTCCCAGAATAGAAACGTAGGCAGCGAACGGATCACCGAACGGGACCGGAGCACGATCAGTCGGCAGATAGATCATTGCCGGCGTGGTGATGCTGGCAGTCATAAGTAAGCATTGCATGTGAATTTCCTCTGATGTTCGGTGACGGTTACTGGATGCTCAGAACAGCGTGCGAATTGCGCTTGCCGGTCGTGAGGGCCGCCTTCGCCGTAAGCGCGAAGTAGTGAACATAGCGATCGTACACACGCGGAGGCGTGCGATTGATCATCCAGTGTCCTTGGATCGGGCGCAGCTTCAGGAACTTCGTGTTCAAGAAGTAGCAACGCTTCTCCCAAGGGATCGTCGGGCTGTAGAGACCATCGAGCACCGTCATTACAGGGTCCCAGATGATTTCGACATTCTTGAAGTACATTCCGGTCCGGATGCCTTCGCCGACAGACGAATCGAGCTTCGTCGGCTCGGCGTCATCCTTCATGTACACCGTGCGGTTGATGGTGTTCTTCGCATCGAGGCGGTACGCGTCGAGGAAGAGTTCGCCAACCAGGATGTAGTTCGGGGCCATTCCGCCGTAGCGAGTGCAATCGCGCCACGCGATCTCCATTTGCTGGGTCAGGTTGCCGGCGGTCGACGTGCTGATGCCCGTGATCGACGTATTCTGCCACCAAGTATAAATCGATTGGTCGAGGCCACCGACAACCGCGGAAACGGTCGGCGTGGTTGAGACCAACAGGTCGAGGCCGGGGATGTTCGTGGTCGACTGCGTGCCGTCCAAGTGCAGCATGTAGTCAAAGTTCTCTTGGAAACCGAGCTTCAGAGTCTCCGCATTCTCTTGCAGGAGGTTCGTGAGCTGTACCTTCTCAGATTCGGTCGGGACGCTGGACTTGTCGTCCGTCATCACTATGCCGTTCTGAGTCAGTTCGTCTTCGTTCAAGCCGAAGCCGTCGTGGAAGCTGCCCCACGTATACTTGGCTTGCTGCAGGGTGCGCTTACGGTTGTAAGTGACCTGAGTGTCGCCGAAGTACGACTGAAAATTCGAGTCGTTGCTGTAGCGGAGCTGTTCCACCACATACTGAAGACCGCCGACGTACGGCTTCTTCTCTTCCATCAGCTTTTTGATAAGCGGACGGGCAATGTTGACTTGATCGATCGGGTCGTTCCGAAGAAAATAATTTATGGCCGCGTTGCCGGCGTAAGCGAGCTGCTCGGATGTAAATGGCAAAGGTGCAAATACCTCTTGGTAAATAGAAAAACAAAATGTTCTTCCCAAGAGGCCGTTTGGAATTCAGGGTTGCCGATTCCCTTTCAAGTTCACGACTACAGCCATTAATGCTGCCGATGTTAAACCATAGTGGATTAGGAAGTCAAATTATGGGTCTCAAGGTAGACGGCTGCCGCGCGCAGCTGAGCAGGATCATCCTTCATCATGCCTATGGCCATATTGCAGCTATTGCAAAGAAGCGCACGAATTTTTCCCGTTGCGTGATCGTGGTCGACTGGAAACGCCCCGCGGCCGCCGGGTTCAGTCGTCTTGCAGATGGCACACTTCCCCTCTTGCGCTTCTAGCATCTCGTGATACTTCTCCCATGTGATGTTGTACTTGGTACGCAATACCCAAGTACGGAAACCTTGCTTTACTCTTTCCGGATGCTTAGCGGCATACCGCCGCGCTATGGCGCGAGCATGTTGCGCTCGACGTTCTGGATTCTTTTCACCCCATACGCGGGTGCGTTCGACTGCCGCAGCACGCTGCTCTGGCGTATATTGCCGCGGGTTCCGGGATAATGATTCCGCGTTTAGTTGGCGAACGTGTTCAGGGTGAGCTTTCTTCCAAGCGCGAACCCGCTCTCGGTCACGCGCTAGTTGTTCAGGGGTTTTCATACCCTGCATACTAGCGCGTTACCTGCGTAGTATCAACTATTCGTCCCGCTCACCGTCGTCTCCGCCGCCGCGCGGCGCCGGAGCCTTACCCTTACCTTCACCGCGGCCCTTGCCGCCGGCTCCACGTGAGAGCGCCTTGTCCATCTCAGCTTTCATGCCTTTCTTCTGACTCTCTTCGCTCGCGCCGTCGATACCGTCTTGCGCGATGTCCATCTTGTGGAAGTGCAGTGCCATGGTGCGTTTCGTGTTGCCTTCGCCACCCTTAGCCTTGCCACCGCTCGGCGGGCCGTCTTCACCCTCGCTGTACGCGCCAACGTGTACGAGCGAATGTACCTTTATTTTGCTGCCGATCGGCGGCATTTTGCCCTTGAACAACTTCTTGATGTGATGCGCTTCCAAATGCATCACGGGCGGAGATTCATGCTCTGCGCCTGCGCCCGGCGCTTTCCCGCCGCTCGGCGCCCGAGCGCCGTCTTCATGATTCGGACCAACAATTGCCATGTCTCTACTCCTAGTATCCGGTCATCGCCAAACGCTTCTCTAACAGATTCGCATCGCCCAGTCTACCATTAGCTTTGTGAATACGCACGGCGACTTCGTACCGGGACCAAATGAACTGCCGGATCATGTTCGAAATGTCCGATTTGAGCTTCATCACTTCCTCCGGCTTACAGAGCGCTAGCGGCTGGTTGAAGATGTCATGAGCCAAGTACTCGAGGCCCCAACGGTAGTTGTCGAAGTCTGTCAAACACTGCATATCGCCGAGTTTCATGCGTCCGCCGACCGGATGGTTGGTGATGTTCCGGTAGTACGGGGTCTTCGCGAAGTGGACCGGGAACCGGCATGCCGCATGGGCCAAGTCCGTGAAACACCAGTATGCTGCGGTGCGTGGCTGCAAAATGTCCGCCAAACCCTCTCTTCGGTAGATCGCATGTTCGGGCCATACGTGTTTCCCGATAATGAAGTTCCACAACCCGTCCGCGGTTGAGAACGTCTCATCCGCCGCCGGATAGAACGCTTCCCAGTTCGCCTGCTGGTTGACTTCGTCGTACAACTGGCACGGTGCGTAGTAGATCCCAACCGATGGGTTTGCCTCCAAGTAATCGATACCCTTCTGCACCTGATCCGGCAATAGATAGTCATCGTCTCCAAGGAACACGCAATATTTGGTGCTGGCGGCGAGCAGTGCTGTACGCATGTTCGGGAACGCACCAATGTTCTGCGGTTGGCGTAGATAGCGCACGCCCTCGGGACGCAGCGTCGACTTGCCGTTATCCGAGATGATGATTTTTTGCTCCGGGCCGAAACCCTCACGCGTCTTGTTCAACGTCCACGCAAGGAATGGGTCCCGCTCGAACGTCGGGATACAGATGGTCAAGTCTTTCATGGTGTGGCCTTCAGAAGTTCTTTCAGCGCGGGGTTTTCTTCTAGCGTTTGCGGTCTTGGCAGAAGATGCTGCTTCGGGTTGGCATTCGCCATGGCACCTGACGGCTGATTCGCCGCATTGACGGGTTGTGGATCGGCGGTACGGCCATCGTGGTTCAAACGAATGCCGCAGTTGATCCAAGGTTGGATGCCGGCCAAGTACACGAGATTCGAAAACGAGTAGTCCTCGGAGAGTAGATTGTCGAGCGCGATCATACCGAAGAAGTAATGGCCAAAAGTCCCTTGACCATAGCGCCTGATAAACGGCGTCCCGTCTTCATTTTTAGCAGCATCGAGTGTAGTGAACACACTACGCTCAATTTTCAAGAAACCGCCTGGTACGAACCGCGCTTCAAGCATTCCCTCTTTCGGGATCTCTTCAAGGTCCAGTTGGCGCCCTTCGTTGTTGCGGCAGAACGGCACTGGAGGCTGGCATTTGTCTGTGTACAACCCGCTGACGAATTGCTCATCAGTGTGGATGAGGTCCTGCAGGTGCTGGCGGGTGAATCCGATATCGCTGTCGATACAGATGAGCGTATCAAACTGGGGGTGCCGGATGAACTCGTTCACAAGAACGTTACGCGCGACGTAGATGTCCGACTGCCCTGCCATCGGAAGCCAACCGCCGTGCAACCCTTGGGATTGCATCAGTCCCGCCGTGTAGAGTGTGACAGTCTGGTTGCCTCGGATCGGTGTTGCGATGAGGACTTTGCTGTAGTCGACCTTTTTCATTTGTTCATTCCTGCTAGTGCTGCGTTCATTGCTTCAAGTGCGTTGCTAGGCTGTTTCGCTTGGCCGCCGGCCGGCTGTTTGCCGGCACGTAACGGCTGATTTGCCGGAACTATCGGCTTCGTTGCCGCGGGCGCACCGATTCGGACGTTGCGATAGGCTTCTGAGAACTTCTCCTTCCACTGCGACGGGCGGATGATGTATTTGCCATCCGAGCCGCGCCGGAAGAGAGGCTGCAACGCTGCTACCACTATATCTTTCTTCGCCGCATAACTCGGGTCGCTCGCCGCGAGGTTGTTTCCAAGCTCCGTGAGCGCTGCCCTGCCGTCCGCAAGCTCTTTAGCCTCCGCTGCCGTAGCTTGCTCAGCTGTCGTCTGCTGCGTCGTCAGTTCCTGCCGGAACTGTTGTCCATTCCGAGTGCGGGCGATCTCTTTCGCGTATTCCTGAGTGATCTGCTTCGATTGGACGGCGGCGGCAAGGTCCGCATGACCTTTGAGCGGGTCAGCAATGCTGCGGTCCTTACCCAAAAGAAGCGCACACCGTTCAGCAACCTGTTCCACCAGTTCATATGCCTTCTCCAACTGGGCGGCGTCGCCTTTGATGCCGTTGTTGAACAGCGACAGCCACGAGAGTGTCTCGCCGTACTGCGCGGGTGTGGTGCCCGTCGCCTCGACGCCCTTCACCAAGAAATCAAAGTCCGTTTTGTACTGGTCACGTTCCGATGTAAGGGTCTTCGCCGTATCAATCAGTGATCGAATGCGCTCCGAAGTGTCCTTCTTAAGATTCTCTGGGATCGGATCGTTGATCGGGTCTTTCTTCGCAGGCTCCTTGGACGCCGCTGTGGTGAGAGTGCCGTCCGTTTCTGTGGCCGGTTCTTTTTTCTTGAAAGTGCCGTCAGCATTGCGGTCAGAGCTCCGCGCTTCGGCTTCTTCGTCCGTTTCTGTATCTGGTTCACCCTCTTCAGCGGGTAATTCCTCTTCACCCTCTTCAGCGGGTAGCTCCTCTTCGGTAATCTCCGGTTCAGGAGTCTCAGATTCAGGCGCTATCAAGTCGCCGAGCGCGGCATTCATTTCGTCAATAACGGTTTTCTCTTCAGGTGGCATGGGGCTCTCTATCGTGTTGTTGAACTATGGTCCAGGCGCGGCACCCGGTCCGCCGGTAGGCGGTAATGCTGGTGATCCGGGGCCTGATGGTGCCCCGCCTGGAGTCGGTTGCGGTGGCGGCGCGTCGCGCACGAGATCCGGCTGCGCGAGCTGCATAGCAGCAGCAGTCGTGATCTGCCCCGTGAGCTTGATGCTGACTTCCGGTTGAATCGGCGGAGGCGGCCCTCCCGCGCCCGGCGTGCCCGGAGGCGGCTTGCGCGGAATGAAGCGTTCAATGTCACTCTCGTCGCCGAGACGAAGCATGGTTTCTTTTACGAGCTCGATAAGCGCATTCGCCATAGGCATGTTGCCTTGGGCCATTGCGGCTTCGATTTCCTTCAACGTGTTCTGAATCAACGGAAGAATCGTGCTCCATGCCTGCATATCAGTCGCCTGGCGCGGCTTGCCGGTGCTGCCTGCTTCGATCGTGACCTCTACCATCGTGAAGAGATCCTCGATATCCATACCAGCCGGCCAAAACGCTTTCGTACCAGCCATCCGCATAACGTCTCGCGTCGACAGGCATTGTAGCGCTTGCTGCGCAGTGTACTCCGCCAGATCAGTAAGCATCGTTTCGAGGTTGTCTCGGTCACTCGTCGTGCGAGCTTGCGTTCCAGACTGCTGGATGTTCGCCTCGGTAGCCGTCTTCGGGTTCCCAGGACCATTGATAGCCGCCGAGAGTGCTTCCTGAACTCCTGAAATTCTCTCCATGTCATTGAGGATAAGCGTGGGGTCATAGAGCCTCATGTCGATGCCCTGCACGGGCTTCGCTGCGAACAAATTGCCGATCGGCGTCGCCGGATCACTCGGCCGGAGCGCCGTGTATTCCTGCGACTTCGACTCCTGTAGTTTCTTCGCCTCGACCTCGTCTAACATCGTCGCGTTGAACAACACACCAGGAATGGATCGTTCGCGCGTTAGGCGAAAGTTGCTCCGTGACGATGAGTATTCGTCCTGGAGCTTGTATAGCCTCCACGATAGACTTTGCGCATGCCTCTGACCATCCACTTCGTAGAAGGCAAAGTAAAAGTAGGGATAGAACCGGCTCGCTGGATATGGCGGTGGGTAGGGTTCCTTCGCCCATTTGTGTACTCCGTCAATGAGTGTGCGAATCTGCTTGTCGCGGCGGTCCCAAATCTCGACTACGCGCAGAAACGCGAGTGATTCCTCGGTGCTGGTTGCCTGCACGAACGCTTGCGCGCTTTCTGCGGTCAACATTCCCTGCGGCAACACGTTGTCGACATCGCGCGTCGTCATTTCTTTCGGCGCACGTTGGTAATAGGTCTTCGCAGTGCGAATATCTTCTGTCGTGAGACGATCGAACTTCGAAAGCGCGTCGTCTTTCGTCATGTACGTCTCGTTCCCGATCCAATCAGCGTTGAGATAATTTTCCACGCGGTTGATATCGGTCGAAACCTGAATATTCTCGGTCTCGACGTAGTCCACAACGAACATGCGGCTGACGGCAAGTTCCAATTTTTCTTCGAGTGACTTGATTAGCTCTGCCTTTTCGGCAAGCTCAGACTCGCGTGACTCCGAGTCGCCTTCATCCGGGTCCTCGAGGAGCTTCTGCTGCGCCTGGATGCGCGCGTGCGTCTCCATAGCGTCATTCAATGCCGACTCGACTTCCGGCATCGGCCGCTTGTCCGAGACCATCGTCGCTTTGAACCAGCCCTCACCGTTGGAGAGTACAGAACGTACTCCGGTTCGGGCCGGGCTTTTGAGATTTGCTTTCTTCCACAGACTGGAGATAACTATTTCCAGTGTGCGGGCGAAAATTTGCATCTGATACGTGTTCGATTCGTCAACCTGTGGCGATTTACGTACAGATACATCAGGATTTCTAGCGTAAAGTAAAGCCACCAAGATATCGATAAATGCACCGATAAGATTGGTAGTAACGGCCCAAGCGAGATCAGACGTGCCGGCGGCGTAACGCCGGTCAATCGCAATTTGCTTGCGGAAATTCTCATCAAACTTGCGCGCATCGTTGTACTCTTTCCACTTTTTCTCGACTTGCGCGCGTTCCTTAGCCTCTTCCTCTTTGGAAAGCTCCTGCTTCTGTTCAACGCCGTCATCCATGCCCTCGCCGCCCTGCCGCGGGTCGGTAAGCTGGCCGCCTCCGCCGCCGGGGGTCGCTGGACCATTGGATGCGCCGGACGTTGACATGGATTAACTCTGGAGATCCGCGTACGGGTCGTTGACTTCGACTACCGGGCTCGGCGTCGGATTCTTGATGATCTCCGGATCCATTTTACCCTGCGGCATCTTCGCCTTCATGCGTGCCCATGCGGCATCCGCTGCAGCCTGCATATGCTCGGGTGAAATTGTCGCTTGCTGCTCGACCGTGTTAACCGGTTGGGTAGCCTGCGTGAGCGGAGAATTGGACTTGGCCGGTGTCGCCGTCGAGCGCCGAGCAATTGCCGGCAGCATGTCGTTATTCAGCTTCGCGTTACCGGCGGAAGCTACTTCAGTCGAGTCGTCTATGATTTGAGTCTGGAAGCCGGGGCGTGATCGGATCATTGTGGTTGCTCCTGATTCGGCAGAACGATAGGGGTCGAACTGCTGTATGGTACAGCAACTCCCTGATTAGTCAAAACCTTGGGCCACACGTTGGCCCCTCCGGTAGTCAGTACAGGTGCACTTACCGTTGTATTGACGACGCCGTAATCGAGCACAGGACCGGCCCATATCGGTGTCGCGCTCGCGGCAATGCCATTAGTTGAGAGAATGCTCGGCACCAACTGAGATATGGTGTACGGCACTCCGGGCGAACTGCGAGTGAATGGTGTCGGCACGCCGCTTCCTCCGCCGCCTCCACCTCCTGTCACGGACCGCCGCCGGTCGTGAGGCCGCTACCTTTATTGAGGATGCCGCCCGGCGACTGATAGATCGGGCCGGTAACCGCGACTTGCTGTTCGGCGACTACGCTGTTGCTCGAGACACAACCGGGATACGGATTGACCTGAGTCGTGAGCGCGAAGTTTACTCCGCCCTGAGCAGTCGTGAGCGGCGTTCCGATATACTGCGGCGAACTGACAGTAGTCAGCACTCCGCCTTGGACATATACAGTCGGAGTGACTTGACCATTAAGACCAGTGTTGTTCGAGAACGAAGCGTCCTTGTAATCCTGCGGCATATCAACTTCTCTTCGGCTTGATGCCGCCGTGATTCTCTGGCCAACCGGCTTCAGCCTGCACGTATGGCACGGTGATGGTGAGCGAATATTGATTGCCGGGATTGACTCCTGGATTTGGATTCGTCTGCGTTGTCAACTGCGCGGTGACTGCGGTATTAGCCGCTGCCTGATTTTTGCCGGGTTCTGAATTGACCTGTGCCATTAAAACACCCTATGCAGAATGGCCGAAATCACACCGAAGTGACTGACGGCGAACCCAACAACAGCGGCGACGGCCTTGGTGTAGTGCGCTTTGAAGAACGCAACAACCTTTGACTCGTCGGCCTTGACCACAGCAACATCGGCCTTAACGGCGGATGCGATGGATGAAATAGTTGCGTCAGCCATTAGAAATACCTCACTTTCGGTTTCTGATTGCGGTCATTGTACTCGATCCACTTTTCGGTGAACGGCACAAGTAAGGGTTTAGTATCGCTCAAAGGAACTTGGGGGTCAAACATCTTGTCAACCCCGCGACCGATAAGACCGCATACGTCCGCCTTGTCGTCCCATCTTCCGGCTGGAAATTTAACGAGTTGCGTGATGACGCCACCCTCGCCCTTAGAGCCGTTTCCGTCCGACCACGCGCGATTCACCGGCAAGTGGATCGCACCCGCGCAGGCCATGGCGTGAAACGCTTGCAGCTTATATGCTTTGTCCGTCAGCGACGGGAGTGATTCGATAACGGTGTACGTTTGGCGGTCGCGCATCGCTTTGCGTTTCTGTGCGCCGATCGCTTTGTCGATCAATCCGCCTTCGTCGAACCAGTAGATAGGCTTCCATCGTGCGACGAGGTTAAGCCATGCCGTGATCCCCACGTCGGTCTCACATTGCTTGCTCCACCAGTCAATGGCCCACAACTCGCCTCGCCGATCAATCCCCCACACGCCGTGCTCAGTGAAGTCAGGCTCTTTCTTACCCGCTTTAGGTTCCATTGTTGCGAAGTCAGACGCGCCATAAATGCGAAGAGTCTTCGGAAGCGCATCGAGGCCGTCATACATTTGAATCACGGATTACACTGCTTCAGCTCGCCGCTAGGGGCGACGTAGATCGCCGTAGGGCAGCCGTGGTCGTTACGCTTGAGATTTTCTTGATCCCACGACTGCAGCTTGATCTCACCCTCGTGCGGGTTGTAACGGTGCATGTGGATGCCGCCTTCCGTGAGGAGCACTGCGAGTGTTATAGCAAACAGAATTTTCTTCATGTGTCTACTCGTGCGAGATCCGGATTGTACATCCGAAACATCTCGCGGTTAAAGTGAACGCCAGTGAAGGGCGCGGGACGCTGCTGATAAAGCGCAGCCCACGTTCGCGCAGCGCGCGGATTATCGCGCCACGTACTCCAGTGTTCCTTAGGAAACCATTCGGGCCAAAGAAACTCACCGGGTTTCCGTCCAAGAACGTCGTCGTCCCTTTCGGCTTCGGCGGGTATACAAAGAACTTCCCATTCCTGTCCATCACGACAACGTATGAGTCCGCTTTCACCGGAATAGTCTGCGGGGAGAATGGAACCACTTAAGTCCTCCTCATGCCAGCGCGTTTGTATGATCAGCACCGACATGCGCGGCTTGGCGCGCGTCATGGCAGTGTCAAGATACTCGTTGTACGTCTTCTCGCGGATCGCAGGCGAGTCGGCCTGCTCGCGGTTTGCTACAGGATCGTCTAGCACCAAAAGATCACAACGATTTCCAGTGATGCCCGCGAGCAGGCCGGCTGCCATCATGCTCGATCCGTTCGTCATTTGCCAGTCGTCGATCGCGCGCTGGTCATCCTGGAGGACCGGCTTGGTTTCCCAAATACCTGTGTAGCTCGGATCGCGTACAATCGATCGCACTTTCCGCGATTGTTTTGTAGCTATAGTAGTAGCATACGAACCTAAGATCACCTGGAAACCAGGCCACTTGCCCATTGCCCAAGCCGGCCCCAATACAGCCCCGTAGGTAGATTTCCCCGAACCGGGGGGTTCGAATATCATCGTTCGTCCGCGTGGTTTCTCTATGCATCTCTGTATCGCCTGCATGGTTAGGATGTGGTGAATTGCAACGCGCGACTCGACGGGTGTGTACGAAACCTTTACGTGCTCGATGCGGTCTTTAAGCTTTCCCTTCTCGTCCTCTTCGTCGATGATCTCGACTTGCGGCACGCCCGGCACATCGATCGACTGGCTGAAGTCGACCAAGCTGGCGCGGCTGCGCTCGCGGCGTTGCAACTCGTTTGAGTATCGGTGGGGGGCTAGCTCCATACCTCAGTCTAGCAGTGGGTCGTGGGCTGGCACAAGTCGGCGCGGCGGCTCGTAGGCGGCGATCTTCTCGCGCAGCTCATCATCGGTCATCATCGCGAGTTGCCGCTCCTCGTCGCGCGCGGTCGGCGCCTGGATGCCGCCATGGTTCTTCAACTTGTCCGCTGCGTTCACCCGATCGCCGGCTTTCGCGAACGTATCCTCCATGATCTCCTGAAGGATCTTCAGTGCTTCCTCCTGATACGCGCGTGAGATGTTCGCGGACTTCAGCAGCTTGTCTGCCGCCGACACGCGATCGCGGTCCTCGGCGGAGTGCAACAGTTGCACTAACGTCGAGATCGCATCGTCGCGGAGACTCATGGCGGATAATGCCCGTGATCGTGGTGAATATGCTTCGGGTCATCGTCGATCCACACGTCCGCGTCGTAGTGTTGGTCCTTTGCCTTGAATGCGCAATAGATCACCTCGATGCCTGTGACCGGCACTGGCGTAGCCTCATTGCGGCTAGTGACGATCGTAACCTCGTGGCCGCGCATGTACGCCATGCCGACAAAGCAAATCCAAAGATCCGGGTCACGAGTAAATGTGTTGTCGTAGTCGAGCGCGATTTTCATTAGACCTCAGTCCCGCACTTGTACTGAATGTTGATCCCCTCAACATCACCAATCGCGGTGACGAGTTGCGCTTTCGCCTCGTCCGACAGATCGTCGACGCGCAGCTTCACGGCCTTGCCGTTCGAGAAGATCAGCACGACGTGCGAGATCGGCCGCGGGCAGCCCCACACATGTACCCACGTCATCAGCTTCGGCTCCGCCGGCTTCTCGGCGCTGAACGCCGCGGTGAAGATCAACCCCCACGTCATCATCGTGAAGAGAACAATTCCTGCCCAAACTTTACCGCGATAACTCATGGATGAAACCCCCAAGGTAGACCATTGAATCCTGTGTTCGGGTGCTCGGGCTCTTCGACTGTAGTCGTAGCGGCCGGCTGCTCGATCCACTTCCACTTCACGTTGTACTCCGCATAGGCGTACGTTTCAAGCGCGCGGTTACCAGGCTCGAATATCGACAGATCGACGAACGTGTCATCGTGCACGTGCGTGATAATCGCGGCGCGCTTACCGGCAAGGACTACGGCACCGACGTACGGCTTCATTAGAATCTCCAAGTGACGTGAAGTTGCTTGCCGTGGCATGCATCAATCGTAAGTGGCTCATCGTTGTGTTTCTGCCAGCAATCGATGTGAACTGCCGGCGCCGTGCATCCGCAGAGCAGCATCACAAGAAGTAGTGCGCGCATATCGCTAGAAGAATACCAGCCAGGTAACCAGAAAAATCCGCTGCGTTGTCGCCGAACGTTTGGTCCACCTCAAAGTGCTTGTCGATGTAGAACTCTTTGACGCCGGCTGCGATGAGCGCGCCAGGTACTATCCACCAATGGAAGAAGGTAAAAACTGTCGCGTAGGCAAACCAGCAGTGCGCGTTGAAGGTAATGAACGCGGGCGTGACGATTTTTGTTAGTAGGTTGGGCATGAGTGGAGTTATACCCCGGCCGGCATTCCAATAGCAAGTCGGTTTGGGTCCCTCGCGCGATACCCCCCGGCCTTCCAAACTTGGCACGATTCTTGGGTCCTTTCTAGCGGTTGGCGTTGGGCGTGCAACATAGCGCCCGCTCGCTCCGCAATCCGCGGGTCCCTCAAAAGGGTCCCCGCCCGGCTCGCAATGTACCGTCCTCGGTCGCCTAGGCGATACGCGAGCCGCGCGCCGAGCGCTCCGTGGGATGTGTGCCGCTTGCGGCGTATAGATCCAAGAGGCACGGGAAGCGGCACATAGCTAATTGCCGAGGAAAAGCAGCGTTTGTGCCTCTTGTGCCTCTTGTGACTCTTAATATACGACTATGCATGTGCGCGCGCACAGAGGGAGGGAGTGACTATATAGCGTCACAAGAGGCACAAGAGGCACAAACGCTGCTAAGTTATTGATTGTACTACGTGCCACTTGTGCGTGCCGCTATCCGTGCCGCCTGACACAAACCGCTGCTCGCAATAATCGTGCCACTGACAATTTTTGTCACTTTGTGACGGTCACAATGTGACACTATTTGTCACCGCGCTGCACAAATCAAGCATTCAGCCGTCCGCTTGCAGCGTTTGCGTTGGCACGCCCGATGCATACTCTTCTGTGAGAGCAACGAACCGGAGACAGACAGATGGATACAGCCGATACCCGATGCGTGGTGACAGTGGTCAACCAAGGAGTACGCTTCTTCTTGCGCGGTACCACATGGGCATTCCACCTTGACCGCGCCAATGTCTTTGCCGATGCGCCAGCAGCGTATGACGCGGCCGACAAGGCGCGCAAATTTATGCCCCCTAAGATCCGTAAGACGTACGAAGTGTGGGCACTGAAGACGGCACAACGCGAGGTCTGAGCACTGAACCATGGGCCGCACGCGCGACCCATGCTTGAGTGACAGGCAACCGATAGGAGCGAACATGTCAGACACCAACAACGCGGCAGCTAACGCGGCAGCTAACGCGGCAGCTAACGCGGCAGCTAACGCGGCAGCTAACGCGGCAGCTAACGCGGCAGCTAACGCGGCAGC
>Ga0210394_10001058_pt1 | contig 47497 bp, 39 predicted proteins | sample IncBWC12MmetaG_FD_160121 | JGI IMG/M metagenome (GOLD analysis project Ga0210394, IMG submission 160121) | Forest soil microbial communities from Barre Woods Harvard Forest LTER site, Petersham, Massachusetts, United States - Inc-BW-C-12-M | ecosystem: Environmental > Terrestrial > Soil >...
TCTCGAGATCATCGACGTCGAGTACGCGCCGATTCCGATGGATCCTTTCCGCGAACCGCTAGGAGCTCAGTCGACGCCCAAGGTCGAAGGCTCCTAGACCAAGCCGCCCGACTCTGTGTCCTTGCCGGACACTTTCACTAACATGCAGAAGCGCGAATGACGCTCTACCAGCGTGGCCACGTGGCTGTTGCGCGCCCCGCGCAACAGATCGCCCTCTCAATGGCCGGGAATGGCTCGGTCTTCGATTTCTGCGGGTCTCTCCCGATGGAGATGGCATCGACGATCCGGCCTTGGGAGTGCCCGTGAACGCTGGAGTGCCGCGAGCGGCGGATCCGCCGCTGCGATCGCAGATGCCGAACCAGCTCCTGTTTCAGCGCTCCGCGCGCTTGAATGAACAGGCTGCGATAAATCGTTTCGTGCGACACGCGCAGGCTCTCGTGGTCCGGGTAGTGCTGCTTCAGCCATCCGGAAATCTGTTGCGGCGACCAGTCCTGCATCAGTTTACTCGCAACGATCTCTTGCAGCTTGCTGTGGGTGGCCAAAAGGCATGCTTTGGGCCGCAGGGCCAACTCCCAGGCCTGCTGATCGGCTTGGTTGGCTCGATACTGCGCGCGCCCGCCATGGCGGGCTACCTCTCGGCTTACCGTGGAGCAAGCCCGACGCAGACGTTGGGCCATGACCCGCATCGAACAGCCGCTGGCGATTCCGCGGGAGATGTCTTCGCGCTCCGCCAGGGTGAGCACCCGCCGCGAACGGCGACGAGCAGCCGGAGCGATTCCCCCATGACGCGCCAACAGAAGCTGAACGACCACATGGTCCTTGCCCAGCGCTTGACCAATCGCATGTAAGGACTGCCCAGCTTTCCAACAGTTCCACATATCGGCCCGCTGGGCGGCAGAAAGCTTCCATCGTCTCGCGCGCATCATGAACACCACCTTTAGAAGAAAGATTTATACCAGGTGGTGTTGCATCGACCGGTTGACCCGGCAGGTATTCTCGGCAACTGGGAATCGGGTAAAAAGCCAGATTCGCCGAATGCAGAGGTGGCTATCGTCGCCGGTGCCTCCTTCCAAAGCTGGTTCCCAAGGATTTACGTATCCGAGTTTTGGACGCTCGCAACGGTCATCGTCTCACCAACATATGCCTGAACGTGTCACTTGGTATGTGGCACGGTGCGGATTTATTGTGAATAGGAGTAACCTTTATAGACACTAATCCTTATTCGGAGGGATGAAACCATGTTAAACGTGCGAAAGCCCATCTTGATAGGTTGTGCCGTTGTTGCAATCGGTGCGCTCTGGCACGCCAAATCAACCGCCCAGGAAAATTCATATCGTGGAGTTGTTACCATTTTCGATCACAAGAAATTGGACTCCTCTTTTAACACAGCATTCGCCAATGAGGGCAGTAATCTGCTATGGAGCCACACATCCAGCGTAGGGACCTTTAATGTGGATACGCATAGCCGAGAATCTGTGAAGTCTGCCTGCAAACCTGAAGGGTGCAGCCACAAGGGCTTTACCGCCGTCGTTTATGTCGTGAGTGGGGCTGCAACCCTTGTTATCGGTGGCACGGTGAAAGCGACAGCTCCTGACAAGTTTGGCGGCGAATCAATCCAAGGTGGGCAGTCTCATCGCATCAGCAAAGGGGATGTCTATATCGTTCCTCCGGACACGATTCATTGGTACAGGGACGTCGAAACGCCGTTCCGCTATGTAGAGGTGCCGGTTCCGTGATATCTCCCGAGCCAACCCCGATGAGAATGCAGTGACACTCTTTGCACGACCTAGTAACGATGCCGTTTGCCGAGAGACCTAGACTAGAATAGATAACCTTAGACGTTGACTTCCTGACTCCAAGAAATTTTGTGGAGGATAGCCACATGAACCAGTGGTGGAACAGATTCTCCTACTTTCTGTTTGGCGTGCCGGTCCTCTGCTCGAGTTTCACATTTGCCCAGTCGTCATCCGTGCAAACATGCGGCGCAACGCCGGCAGCACCCGCATGCCAAGCGGTTCGAGGTGATCGAATGGAGGGCTGGCTGCAACAGACCCGATCAGAAGTCATGGCGCGCAATGGCATCGTCAGCACCGTGCAGCCGTTGGCTGCGCAAGCGGGACTGCGCATGCTGCAGAACGGAGGCAACGCCATTGACGCCGCTGTGGCAACGGCAGCAGCGCTCAATGTGGCCTATCCGGCGAACACCGGCATTGGCGGCGATTTGTTCGCGATTATCTACGTTGCAAAAGAGAAGAAGGTTTACCAGCTCAATGCCAGTGGGATTGCGCCTAGCGGTCTGACACTCGCCCGCATGAACTCGCTCGGCTATAAGGCCCATCCGGCGAACTTCGGTCCCGGTTCAGGCATGCCGTCAGGGGGAATCCTCACGGTGACTGTTCCAGGATCGCTTTGGGGCTGGCAAGAAGTGTTGACGCGGTTCGGCACGAAAACATTCAAAGAAGTCTTGCAGCCGGCCATCGATTATGCAGAGCAGGGCTTTCCCGTAACCGAGGAAATCCAAAGCAGTTGGCGCATGAAGGATGCTTTGCCGCTCGTGGGGTGTTGCACGCAGGTGGACCCGGACTCCGAGAAGACCTTTTACATCAACGGAATCCCACCTGCGGTGGGCACCATTTTCAAGAACCTTGACTTGGCAAAAACGTTCAGGCTGATCCAACAGCAGGGACGGGATGTGTTCTACAAAGGCGAGGTGGCTCGGGCCATCGTTGCCAAATCCGCTGCACTCGGCGGCACGATGACGCTTGAGGATCTAGCGAACTATAAGGGCGAGTGGGTGACTCCAGCTTCCACGACATACCACGATCAGTTCACCGTTTACGGGACGAGGGCGCCTTCACAGGCCTGGGGGATCGTGGAAGCGATGAACGTGCTAGAACAGTGCGTGCCTATCTGGTATCCCGGACAGACACTCGCCAGCCTGGGACCAGCGAGTCCTGTTTTTTGGCACGCGTTAGTCGAGACCAAGAAGGTGGTCTACGCCGACTTGTACGCACACAATGGTGACCCGAACGTTGTGTCAGTGCCAGTCGAAACGCTCACGTCAAAGCCGCACGCCGCGTCGCTTTGCAGCAAGGTCGATCCTAAACGAGCGTCCAGCACGGGATCTTCCAGTTCAGAGACCAGCGACAGCGGCGACACTATCTACCTGGCGACTGCGGATCGTTGGGGAAATATGGTGTCGTGGATCAACAGCAACTTCGCCGGCTGGGGGTCAGGCATTACGGTGCCAGGCTACGGATTCATACTCCATAATCGCGGCGGGTTATTCACTCTCGATCCAAAGAGTCCTAATGTCATTGCGCCGCAAAAGCGCCCATACAACACGCTGTCGGCTGTTTTCGTCATGCAGAACGGCAGACCTTTACTCGTGACCGGCCAACATGGCGGCGATCAGCAGGGCCAAGGGAACATGCAGGTGCTGGTAAATATCCTCGACCTTGGCGCGAATGTCCAAGCAGCGGGAGATATGGCCCGCTTTCATCACAACCAAGTGAGCAACAGGCTGGAACTGGAGTCGCAACTGTTCAAGCTGGTTGGTTCGCAATTGATCGGCATGGGTCACAAAACCTCTTCGTCCAACGGTTCGCCAGTGGGAGGGTTCGAGGGAATTATGTTCACCCCTGATCCGGGCGCCTCGCCAGGATGCGCGCCGACGGATCTTCATTGTACGGACCCGATCGCTGGGTTTTATCGGGCTGGCTCGAATTTTCGGGAGGACGGCCAGGCAGTCGGGTACTAAATCCGAGGAAACGCGCGAAAGCACGGCCAGCGAGGAGGAACGATATGAGACAACACCGATGGGCAATCTTGTGGCTCATCGCCGCCCTTATGATCGTAGGGACCGTTCCGGTCAGAGCCGATGTTCTCGACAAGAGCATGAATATCGGAGGAACGACGGTTCACTACAAGGTCGTGCTTCCAAAGAACTACGATCCGAGCAAAGCCTATCCAGGAGTCCTCGGCTTTGGCGGCGGACCCCAGACCATGAACGTAGTCGACAACGTCATCGCGAGGAATTTCCGTGATGAGGCGGAGAAGCGCGGCTACATCGTCGTGGTCCCCGCAGCGCCGAACGATCAGTTGTTCTTTGAAGGCGGGGAGCGCATCTTCCCTGAGTTCCTGAAAAAGATTCTGGCTGACTACAAAATCCGGGACAATAAATTCCATATCGCGGGGCCGTCGAATGGCGGCATTGCCTCATTTCACGTGGCATCGCTGAATCCTGATTACTTCCTCTCAATTACGGCGTTCCCAGGATATCTGTGGGAGGAAACTCCAGCTCACATCCAGGCGATCTCCAAAATGTGCATCAACATGTTCGTTGGGGAACTGGACCCAATGAGGTGGCAGCCTCTAATGCAGAAGCAGGCTGTGGAGTTTAGAGCCAAAGGGATGACCGCTACATACACTGTAGAAAAGGGACAGCCGCACCGTTTGGACACTCTGGCAGGCCCAAACGCAGATCGGCTATTCGATATATTCGAACAGGCTAGTCACGGTTGCGGCAAGTAAAAAGGTACCTGCGCCGGACCTGCAGTACGCTCCTTGCAGATCCTGTTTCCGATCTTAACTACCGCGCTTTGCAAACAAAGTTCGCCGCGTCGTCTGTGCTGCCGCTTCCTTTGTAGGCGGCCACCTGCGGGAACGGACAAAGCGGTCGAGTGCGGTCCGCAGTTCCATTCGTGAGATGGGACGCGAGGATTTGCTTCGGCGCGGTGCCGCCCGCAACCCATTGCTCGATGGCCGCCATCTTGTTGAATGTGTCGGTGCCGGGACCGCCACCGCAATGATTCATGCCGGGCACCATGTACAACTCGATGGATTTGCCGACCACGCCTTCGCCGAATTTTCTGACCACATCGTTGAAATAGTTGACGCTGTTCATTGGCGTAACTTGCGGGTCGGCCCAGCCGTGATACATCAGCAGTTTGCCGCCCCGAGCGAAAAAGGGCTTCAGATTGGGGTCGGTGAATTCGAGCACGCCATTATCAGCCTTAAGTGCAAGGTCGATATCGGTCGCAGGATTGAAGCCGTGCCAATCCCACGTCGGATTCTTGAATACGAGGTATCGAAATGTTTCGGTGGAATATCTGATCGGCTCGGGGCCAGCCAAAATTGCCCAACCCAACTCTGATCCGGGATGGAGCAGCGGTGGCATCACTTCAACGCCAGTTTTCGGATTCTTTATCGGAGAATACAGTGCTCTGGCTGTCTCCACTTGCGCCGGGGTGAGGCAGTTCGGACCGTCCGCACCTTTACAAACTAGCACTTTCGGGTCGAAGTGACAGACGCTGGGATTTTCGATCACTCCGTCCTTGACGCCGTCCAGTGCATCACAGGCATTCAGCACGGCTTCGTGAACCAATGCATATTTCGCAGGCGGGATGTAACTGTCGTCGCTCCGGTGGGCGAAGACGTTAATCGCCATACGGGCGATCAGAAGGCGCATCCAGTTGATGCCAGAGGCACCGGCCACAATCCCGTCGAAGTCAGCCGGGTATTTCGCCGCCTCTGTGATGGCTTGCCGCCCACCCTGGGAGCAGCCGTTCCAAAACGATAGGCTTGGTGCGCTGCCGTAATACGCGTTCACGATTGCCTTCGCCTGCACCGTCATTTCGTGAACGGCACGATCGGCGAAGTCGATGACTTTCTCGGGGTGGCCCAATGCAAATGCCGCGGTGTTCCCTTGATGGCCGGTATCCGTGCTCGCGGTTGCGTAGCCGTCCCTTAAAGCAGCCGCCAATGCGGAATAACTGATAACTCCGGCAAAGCCACCGTTGCCGACTGCTTGAAACTTCTCGTTCCAGCCGGAGACCGGCAGCCAGACTTCCACCTTGATGTCGGAGTCGCTTGAAGGTGTCAGGGTTGCTGCCACACGACAGAAAGCGGGCACATTTGAGAATTGTGAAGCGAAGGTGGTAGAGCCGCCAGACGAAGGCGGCATAAAAGCGCCGGCGGCCACGGTATTCGCCGATGTGATCGTGGTGTTCGGCAATTTGAGAGAGGCAAGGCTTTCACACGACGCCGCGGACGCCGACGTCGCAGCAACGAGAACACAAAACAGCAGGAGAAGAGGGCGCCTGACGAGGGTTGATCTCATTTTGTGTCCGCCTTTCTCATCCGACTACTCTCTTTGGCTGCTAGAGGATGCGCGTAAGCGTCGCGTTGATCCGCGAGATTGTAGCTTGTTCTTCCTTGCATGGTCCAGGCGACTTCTGATGCAGCGCCACTGCCCGAAAAAACCAGTTTTTTGGAAACGATTGTGGGAACGCTATCTTCCTGCTGAAGGCAATTGCCGTGATTGCCAGATCTCGGAACAAGGCCTAACATTGCGCCCATAACGGACACTAAGGAGGGGACCAATGAGAAAGTGCTTCTTGATTTCAGCGCTTTGTGCCGTCGCGATTTCGCTTGGCGCCGTCGCGCTGATGAACGCTCAGGGCGAGGGCGAGAACCAGGGCGGCCGAGGGAGCGGAGCAACCATACCGCAACTGCCATTTCATCTGGTTGAAAATTTCTTCCACTATCCTGCCAACTCTGTCGTGGGCCGCACAACTGGTGTGGCGATCAATCCCAAGACGGGCAATATCGTCACGCTCAATCGCGGCTATCACCCCGTGTTGGAGTTCAAGTCCGATGGGACCTTCGTGCGTTCCTGGGGCGAAGGCTCCACAATGTTCGTAGGCGCCCATGTTGTCCGCTTCGATCCGGAGGGCAATCTGTGGTACGTGGATGCCGCCGATGACGAAATTTTCCGGTTCGACTCCGAGGGCCGCACGGTGGGCACGTTGGGAACAAACCCAGAGCCCTGGACTTGGCTGACGCATGTGATTGAGCGTGCCGCTCCCGACCAAGCCTCCTTCTATCAGGAGACGGACATTGCCTGGAGCAAGGATGGCAGCATGTTTGTCTCCGATGGGTACGGCAATTCGCGCGTGGCGAAGTTCGATAAGGATGGAAACTTCGTCAAGGACTGGGGTAGGCGTGGCAACCAACCGGGCTCCTTCAATACACCTCACAGTATTGTGATCGACAATAACGACGTCATCTATGTCGCCGACCGCGGCAACAGCCGCATCCAGACTTTCGACACTGAGGGAAATCGGAAAGCGGTTTGGAACCTGCCGACTGCGCCCTGGTCGCTCTGCCTCACCAATGGACCCAATCAGGTGATGTACGTGGGCAGCGTGGGCCGGGTCTACAAGATGGACCTCACCGGCAAGGTCCTGGGCGCCTTCGGCCATCCCGGCCGCATGGCTGGCGCCATTGACTCCGTTCACCAGATAGCATGCCCGGATGAGAAGGCCGTCTATCTTGCCCACACTTTTGCCTCGCGCTTCGACAAATGGGTCGCGCAGTAAGGAGGACGCCGATATGGATTCAACCAGACGCGAAATATTGAAAACGGGCGTTGCTGCGACGGCGATGGCCGCCGTGCCGCGCGTGTTTGGCCAGGAGACTGGCAAAGGAGCAGGTGCCATGTCGTTCTATGAAAAAGGACCCGTTCGCATCCACTATGAGGAGACCGGTTCCGGCTTCCCGTTGTTGCTCATTGCCGGCGGGGGATTGAACTCGACCATCGCCGGCTTGACGAACCCGTTTGACGCGATAGGGGAGTTCAAGGGAGAGTACCGTTGCGTCGCGTCGGACCTGCGCAACGCCAATCCCGGCCAGTCCTCTGGTCCGCTGGAGATCGACCGGTCTTGGGATTCACACACAGATGACCAGATGGGCGTGATGGATCATCTGGGCATCAACAAGTTCATGGTGATGGGCTTCTGCATCGGCGGCCCATTCATCTGGAACCTCTTGAAGCGGGCTCCCGATCGCGTGGTCGCGGCCGTGCTGGCGCAGCCCAGCGGCTCGCGTCCGGAGATGCGCGACCTTTTCTACGAAAACAATATGAAGGACTGGGGTCCGGAATTGGTCAAGCGCCGGCCCGAGATCACGATGGACGTGGTCCAGAAATATCTGACCAAGATGTACCGCACCAACGCCGACTTCGTCTTCACGGTGACACGCGATTTCGTGCGCAATTGCCAGACGCCCGTATTGATCCTGCCAGACGATATCCCGGCGCATCCGTACGCCGTAGCCATGGAGGCTGCGATGCTCGCGCCCAAGGCCGAAGTGAGCATGTTCCCGTGGAAGGAGCCCAAGGAGCGAATTCCGCTGGCAGTCCGCCAGATACATTCGTTCCTCCGGGCACATCGCCCTGCTTAGACGGCGATATCCAGACGGAAGGGCACGTCGACGAAAGAAACCTCTTCCAAGATTAGAAATGCTCCTGGTTTTAAGAGAAGGGGCCGTTGATATGCAGCAGGATAACGCGGAATAAAAGCTTATCAGATCGGGCAGTCGTTCATTGTAGGGAATGCGTGGTCCTTTTCTTGGCCGGCGTTTTCTGCGACCGAGTGGGAGCGCGGACGCCAACGGCGCCGAAATTCAAAGTCGATTTGAGCTGGCCACTGCCATTTAGATCATAGCCCTACCTCCAATCTAAAAGGCGTGTTGCTGTCCTTTCGCAGCCATACCGGTAGGCACGGCGAAGCTCGAAATGTTGTGGGCCCTAATGAGAGAATGATCTAACTTATCATTCATCGCGCAATCGGACTGGAGAATTCGTGACTACGCACGACGCTATAGGCGACATCATTCGGGAAAGCCTCTCGGTCAAACAAGCAATTCTCAACGACTCAGGATTGATAGAGACGGTCGCCGTGCTTGGAGAAGAGATGAGCCGCGCGCTCCACGCCGGCCGAAAGGTAATTTTCTTCGGGAATGGCGGGAGTGCGGCTGACGCACAGCACATGGCCGCGGAACTCGTGGGCCGCTTCGTGCGCGAGCGGCGTGCTCTCCCGGCTTTAGCGTTGACGACAAACAGTTCCAGTCTGACGGCGATCGGTAATGATTATTCTTACGAGAGAGTTTTTGCGCGACAGGTCGAAGCGTTTGGTGCTGCTGGAGACGTGGCGATTGGAATATCCACGAGTGGCAAATCGCCGAACGTAATCCACGGAATTCGCACGGCGAAAAATATCGGAATGGTGACAGCAGGGATGACTGGCCGCTGCGGGCGAGAATTGGCCGAGGCGGCTGATTACTGTCTACGAGTCCCGTCCGAGAGTACGCCTCGCATTCAGGAAGCTCATACTCTGATCGGCCACATTCTCTGCCAAATCATTGACGAAACGTTTTAGGGATGATCTTTAATTGCTTCGCATTATTGTGCCGCAGCATAGGTCCGCAGTCGCTTCGAGCAAGACTAACGTTCTATCAAAATCAGTCCAAGCCGAACTGATTCGAAAAAGAACAGTTTTTCCGCCTATGGGCGTTACGTCAAGCTTAACTCCTTGCAATAGTGTTGACTATGGTCGTTGACTATGGTACAGATCTCACAATGGATGAAATAGCAATTTCTAAGTTCAAGGCAACCTGTCTTGCGGTACTCGAGCGGGTCCGTAAGACGCGTAGGCCAATACGAGTCACCAAGTTTGGCGAGCCTGTCGCCGAGGTTGTGCCACCTTCCCCGAAACCAAAGAAGAAACCTTGGCTCGGTTCCATGGCAGGGACCGCCCACATTGTGGGAGACATTGTCTCCCCCGCAAGTGATGAGAAGGAGTGGGAAGTTCTGAACTCGTGAAACTCCTTCTTGACACTCACATTTGGATTTGGAGTTTGCTTCAGCCAGACAAAATGGTGCCCCGCGTCAGGAGAGCACTTGAGGATCCGGCAAATGAAAAATGGCTTTCTCCGATTAGTGTTTGGGAATTGGTGATTCTGGTCGAGAAGAAACGCGTGGTACTGAAGATGGGCGTCGACGAATGGGTTGCGCTGTCAATGGCGACAGCCCCGCTCAAGGAAGCACCCCTCACCACGGAGGTTGCGCTCGCAAGCACGAACACGCGCCTGTCCCACCGAGATCCGGCTGATACATTTCTCGTGGCCACCGCCAACGTATTCGATCTAACTCTGGTTACGAGCGACGCACGCCTGCTCACCGCAAAAGGAATTTCGCTGCTTCCCAATCGGTAAAATTTGATAAATCTGGACGCCACCTCTTTGACATGTGTCCTACATGTAAGTATGCTGATCGCATGCCAGTTATGGTTCAGATCCGGAATGTACCCTCCGATTTGCATCGCGAGCTCAAGGCGCGTGCGGCCCTCGAAGGCATGTCCCTCTCGGACTACCTGCTCCGCGAGCTGCGCCACGCCCTGGACCGCCCTACTCTTGATGAAATCCGGAAGCGGCTCTCGACCCGCCGGCCCGTACGACCGCATCCCGCGCCAGCAGCGGCAGTGCGCGCCGAGAGGAAGAGCCGCTGATCGTTGTCGACGCCTCCGCGATTCTTGAGGTTCTCCTCCAAACTCCAGCGGCGCGGCGTGTGAACCCCGTCATTTTCGCCGCCAACGAGACGCTGCATGCTCCTCATCTCATCGACCTAGAAATCGCGCAAGTCTTGCGCCGCTACGTGCGCTTTGCCATCATCTCCGCTGAACGAGGCACCGAAGCTCTCACTGATCTGGTCGACTTTCCACTCACCCGCTATCCCCATTTCGTCCTGCTCACCCGGATTTGGCAATTGCGGCACGGTCTGACGGCTTATGATGCCGCTTATCTAGCTCTTGCTGAAGCACTGGATGCCACTCTCGTCACCCGAGACCGTGCACTGGCAAGAGCAGGCAAGCAAGTGCGGGTCGAGGTGATATGAGGCAAATGGCACCGCTTGACGGGAGAGTTCGTCTCCACTAAATCCCAGTCAATGAAGTGGCTAAGGCTCTTTCTCACCAAGAGAGTCGTTGTATTCCGGAGACAAAGTCAAAGTGGCGGTCGCGGCTCAAAAGCGGGAGTTGGTATTGTCGGCACAGTGCCGCAATCCAAAGATCGTTCGTCGGAATCGGCTTCCCGCCGTCTCTCAATTCAATGTTGATGGCTGCGTAATGAGGGGTAGTCTGCTCGGTTACGTCCAAAACGGTACAGTCGTTGATCAGGCCGTCCAGCCATCGGCGATACCTGGCTTTGTGTCGGGATTGGACGATGCCATAACGATACTCCCCAATAACGATAACCGGGAGTGCCACCACCTGTGCGGTCGACAAAATCTGGGTGATCGTTTTGTGTTCCTCAGCCGCGGCTGAAAGCGCGTTCGTGTCTAAGATCAATGCCGCTTCCCTGTTCCCCACATTTCCGTATCGACCTCTTCAAACGCTTCCTCGATGAGTTTGTTAATTCGGACGGTCTCCTTGCGCAAGTGTTTCAGTTTACCTACGTGCTTCATCCATGGCTTTTGGCCGCTTTCTGGAGACTCCTTCAACTTATCCTCCACTGCATTCGTAACAAACTGGCGGAAAGGCATGCCGTTTTCGGCTGCCTTCGACTTTGCCCGGCGGAAAATGCGGTCAGGAATTTCCAACGTGGTTTTCATGAAGGAATACTCCCATATTTATGGGAGGAGGGTCAAATACGAAAATGGCCATCGGTTCGGCACTCTTGAAGCACAGCACTTACTCTGAAGGTTAGATCATATCGTTACGTTTCCGCCGGCAAACGGTTGTATTTTCTAAATTCAAGGCAACCTGCCTCGCCGTCCTCGAGCGCGTCAGCAAGGCGGGCAGGCCAATCCGAGTCACCAAGTTTGGCGAGCCCATAGCACACTATCCACATGATTGTGGTGCAGCATTAGCGGGTCTGACATATCGAAAGCTTAACAGCGTCGCTACTACACCTCTTGGCCCCCGACTTCGTCCCAGATGCGCGTGGCGCGCGTCTCCTTCAATAGCAGACTGCCCACAACCAGCGTACCTCCCGCCACAAGTATGGGGTAGTAGAGACCCGCATAGATGTTGCCTGTCGCTGCGCAAACCGAGAGCCCGATGACCGGCAGCAGCCCGCCAAACACGCCGTTGCCGATGTGATACGGCAATGAGAGCGATGTGTAGCGAATCCTCGCCGGAAATGCTTCCACCAAGTACGCCGCAATCGGCCCGTAGATCATACAGACAAAGATCAACTGTACGAATATCAAGGAAATCAGTTTGGGAAGGTCAGCGTTCGTGGCTTCCTTCGCGGGGACCTGTGCCCCTGTCTCGGGATCAATCGTAATCGCAGTCAGGCTGATTGCACCGGTTACGATGCTTTTCGTGGACTTCACCGTCACGACATTGTTTCCGGCCGCGCGGTCCATGGCTTTGTAAATGGGGATGTACGTGACTACCACCAACAAGCATGCGGCCATCATCAGCCACTTCCGTCCGATCTTGTCCGATAACGAACCGAAGACAGTAACGAAGGGCATGCTAAGTAACAGTGCAACGGCGACGATCAAGCTCGTCTCCTTCTCGCTCACCTTCAGAATCGTCTCCAGATAGAACAGCGAGTAAAACTGACCTGTATACGCCACTACACCCTGACCTGCCGTAGCACCAAAAAGCGTGACAAATACCCGTTTGAGATTTTTCCACTTCGTAAACGCGTCTCTCAGCGGTTGGGAGGACGTTTGACCGGTGCTTTTGAGTTTCGCAAAGATTGGCGACTCCTTCATCGTCAGCCGGACATACAGCGAAATGCCCACTAAGAGAATCGACAGTAGGAAAGGGATCCGCCATCCCCATGCCTCGAACGCGTCGTGGCTCATAAACTGTTGTATCGACAGGATGACGGTCAGCGAAAGAAACAAACCGAGCATCGCTGTGACCTGGATGAAACTCGTGTAGAAGCCGCGTCTGCGATCCGGAACATGCTCGGCTACGTACACCGCCGCACCGCCATATTCGCCCCCCACAGCCAACCCCTGCAGTACGCGGAGGACAACCAGTGTAATCGGCGCGAGCCAGCCCGCGGTCTTGAATGTGGGGAGCACACCAATTAGTGCTGTTGCCCCGCCCATGATCAATAGGGTCACAAGAAAAGCGTACTTGCGCCCGGCGGCGTCGCCAATCCGCCCAAAGAATAGGGCCCCAAACGGCCGTACCATGAACCCCACCGCAAATGTAGCGAGATAGGCGATATAAGCGAAAGTGTCGTTGCCCGGCGGATAAAACTTAAGCGCTAGATCTGCGGCCAAACTCCCGAAAATATAAAAGTCATACCACTCGATCATCGTCCCTGCGGCCGAGGCCACGATAACGCGCCAGATGTCAGATTTCGCGCTGACTTCGGCTACGGTTGTTGTCATTCGATTCGCCATCTGCTCTCCAAGTTGGAATCCGTCACTCCCGGCGCGGACGGTGCCCACACGAGCGCCCCCTCGAGACAAAGGAGGCAGCGGGCCGAAGTGTTGGATTAAAGAGAAAGTCCCTTGCAAAACACCTATCGCTGCTGATAGCGAAATATATAGGGAACTTCGCCTACTTAGACCAAAATCCACAGGCAAAAAACGAGATAAAGCAATTCTGCGACAGCTCGTTTGACCCCGGATCCTATGCAGCATTCGACTATTTTCAAGGGTCGCATCGAAATCGGCCGGCCCGTGCCAAACCAGGCTATGAAGCCCGAAAGCTCTCCGGCATTGGGAGTTGGCACTGCCTAAGCTAAAAAGACGAGTATCCGCGTCGTGCATAGTGCAAATGCGGAAAATCATAAGCGCTCACGCGCGCGTGGTGGTGAAGCTCGGGCATGTTTCACTCTCGCCACCTTGCGGGACTGGCGCACCTCCCGAGTTGCTTTTTGAAACCAGCAGCCGGGCTGTATTAGAGCTTCGCAGGAATTGGTCGAAAACCAAAGAGGCAGGTGCTCCGTCGTCTGCGCGGGCCTCGGCCTGCAAGATTCTAACCAACGTTGCTAGAGTGGCGCCCATACGTCTATGGGCCAACGATGCGTCACGAAGGGTCCAGTATTCGCGCATCTGTGGATCAGTCGATTGTTTCTCAGGACCTACCGCTTGCAGTTCACAAGCGCCTTGTCTCGCTTAGGGCGTTGGAATGGTGGCCGCAACCTCATTTGAATAAGAACTCTCCACATTGCTCGAATTGACCGCGGTCACGACCCAATAGTAGGTCTGGCCAGCCTGAACAGTCGTATCGGTGAAATTTGTGGTCGCGTCCAAAGAAGAATTGATCTTGGTATACGGCCCGCCGGAGACGGTCGCTCGGTAGACGTTATAACCGATAACCGTAGATGTGCTCTCAGTCCAAGTCAAAGTCGCCAAATGAACCGGCTGGACGCCGGTACCTGACAAGGTGATCGACGCTGGAGAATTTGAGGCATTGCTGGCTACCAAGACGCTTCCCGTCACACTCCCTGTCGCCGCTGGGGCAAAGGTCACATTCAAAGTGGCGGTCTGACCGGCTGTCATTATGAGTCCAGTGGATACGCCACTAGCGGTGAACCCAGGGCCGGAGATCGTGACATTGGAGATTGTGATATTGGAAGTGCCGGAGTTGGTTAGCGTTACGGTCAGAGTGCTGCTGCGGCCAGGGTTTACATTACCGAAGGCCAGAGTGGACGCACTCGCAGTCAAGGGTCCAGGAGCAGGGTTGACCGTGAGAGTGGCGGCGTTGCTGGTCACGCTGCCCGCGGAGTTGCTGACCACGACGGTGAACTGCGCGCCGTTGTCCCCAGTCGTTTCGGCCGGAGTGGCATAGCTCGCTGATGTCGCGCCGCTGATAGCGGCACCGTTCTTTTGCCACTGATAGCTGAGGGGCGCAGTGCCCGATGCAGTGACCGAGAACGATGCGGTCTGTCCCGCGGTGATGGTCTGGCTAGCCGGCTGCGTGGTGATCGATGGCGCCACGGGAGCCGGGTTCACGGTGAGGACCGCCGCATTACTGGTTGCGCTGCCTGCCGAGTTGCTGACCACAACGGTGAACTGCGCGCCGTTGTCCGTAGTTGTTTCCGCTGGAGTCGTGTAGCTTGACGAAGTCGCGCCGCTGATAGCGGTGCCGTTCTTTCGCCACTGATAGCTGAGTGGAGCAGTTCCGGTCGCGGTCACCGAGAACGTTGCGGGCTGGCCCGCAGTCACTGTCTGGCCGGCCGGCTGCGCGGTGATCGAGGGCGCTACCGGAGCAGGATTGACCGTGAGGGTGGCGACACTGCTAGTGACGTTCCCCACGGAGTTGCTGACAACAACTGTGAACTGAGCTCCATTGTCGGAAGTCGTTTCGGCCGGAGTAGTGTAGCTCGCGGACGTCGCACCGCTGATGGCGGCACCGTTCTTTTGCCATTGATAGCTTAGAGGCGCTGTGCCCGATGCAGCGACTGAGAACGTCGCCGTCTGACCCGCGGTGATGGTCTGGCTAGCCGGCTGCGTGGTGATCGAAGGCGCCACCGGAGCAGGATTGACGGTGAGGGTGGCGACGCCGCTAGTGACGTTGCCCAGGGAATTACTCACTACGACGGTGAACTGCGCGCCGCTGTCGGCTGCTGTTTCCGCCGGAGTTGTGTAGCTCGACGAAGTCGCGCCGCTAATGGCGGCACCGTTCTTTTGCCACTGATAACTGAGCGGTGCCGTGCCTGCGGCGGTCACCGAAAATGTTGCGGTCTGTCCAGCGGTGATGGTCTTGTTAGCCGGCTGCGTGGTGATCGATGGCGCTACCGGAGCCGGGTTCACGGTTAGGATCGCTGCGCTACTGGTCACATTGCCTGTCGAGTTGGTGACCACAACAGTGAACTGCGCGCCATTGTCTCCAGTCGTTTCGGCCGGAGTGGTATAGCTCGCTGATGTCGCACCGCTGATGGCGGCACCGTTCTTTTGCCACTGATGGCTGAGTGGAGCGGTTCCCGTCGCGGTTACGGAGAAGGTTGCCGTCTGCCCTGCGGTCACGGTCTGGCTGGATGGCTGCGTGGTGATTGACGGCGCCACCGGTGCCGGATTGACGATCAGGGTGGCCGCGTTGCTGGTCACATTGCCTACCGAATTGCGGACCACAACGGTGAACTGTGCACCGTTATCCGAAGTCGTCTCAACCGGAGTGGTGAAGCTCGAGGAAATCGCACCGCTGATGGCTGCCCCGTTCTTCTGCCACTGATAGCTGAGTGGAGCAGTTCCGGCCGCGGTCACCGAGAACGTTGCGAGCTGGCCCGCGGTGACCGTCTGACTGGATGGCTGTGCAGTGATCGAAGGTGCTACGACTGGCTGGACTCCGACACCATTTAGGGAGGCGCTGATTGTGGAGCCGTTTCCTCGCGTGAAGGTAAGGGTGCCATTGAACGTCTGCGCCGCCGTCGGTGTGAACGTCACCGTACCCCTTATGCTTTGACCCGGTTGCAGCGTGACCGGCAACAGAGGCCCCGAATAGGACAACTGTGCCAGCGATGACGAAACACTCAGGATCTTGATTTTCCCATGCGTGCCGTTGGTCAACGTCGCATTAAGGGACGTGCTAGTGCCGATCTGTTGATTCCCGAAATCTATCGGATTGGGGCTGATGGCGAGTGTCGATGCGTGCAGCGTTGTGCAGATTGCAACCAGTATCGTCGCGCCTAGAATCGCTCTGCCGAAGGCTCCGGATGGCTTAGCTGTCGGATACAAGCATTTGACACACTTCATCGGACCTCCCCGTTGTCTTTCCGCGCGGGAAGCCCGAGAATGAAGCTGTGGGGTTCATGTGCGGGCAAATCCGCGCTTGGATCTTGCCCCGCCGGCAGTTCGCGCTGACGGCGGGTTTTTGTTGACCTAGTCGATCAAAATCCTGTTACGCAACGCAGAAAAAGCCCGCGATGGGATGCTTGGGCAATCATTTTATGCGTAGCTGTTGGGTGACCTGTCCTCGGATAGGGCATCCGACGACAGTAAGTTCGGAGAAGGGCATCCGACGTTCGATATGTTAGGACAGCGGATAAGGGGGCTCGACTGGTGGGAGGGCCAAATTGAGTACAGGTACCAGCGACACCAAGAGCTGTCCCAGGCTGGCTCAAATGGACAAGCACCCCGCCAGATCCGCTGCACCCGATCCTTGCCTACGCAGGGCTTAGGAGTTTCCCTCTGCGACGTCTTTCAGAATCTGCTTCGACAACGATTGGCGCAGTTCGAATTTCTATTGAATTTTCTGAATTTGAATCTTTGTTCATTGCATTTAGCCCTTCGCCCGAGGACGTACCGCTCCAAGGCATTCTTCCGCACCTCCCATAGCCCTCCACTTCCGCGGAATCTGACTGCTTCCGGCTGCCGACGCACCTTACCAAATGAGTTTGCGCATCATTCGGGAGTCGCACAAGGAACTACCTGGCGGCTGTGCCGACGGTAAACTCGGAAATCCTGGTCGGTTGTGAGGATGATGGGATCTGCAAGCGTTTCGGTCATGCGAACGAGGCAAGCGTCGGCCAAGCCCATAGGAACGTGGGAATATTTCTCGATCAGTTTCACAACGGGCTCCACGTTCTCAGAGAGCGTGAAGGCAACTAGCAGAGCGCGGCGGCGAAGTAGCTCGGCGAGATTGGGGGCACCGCGCGCTCCGAGTAGATGAAAGGCCTCCGACAGAACGGCTTCGCACGAGGACCAAGGCGGGGGCATTTCAGACGCCTGCACCACAGCCCACTTGTGGTGAGTGTCTCGGCTGCTGAGCAGCGCTACCACGAAGCCAGCGTCAACGAGAATGTTTCTGGCCATAATCCGTGGTGTGCAAATACTGCTTCTTGCGCGCAGTTAGGTCCGTCGGTAAGCCATCTACCGACCCAATAAGATCAGCGATGGCGTTGAGGGAGACAGCGCGGCGCCGCTGGCGGGGCGCACGCTCGAGCCGTTCGCGAACGACATCCGACTTCGAGATCTTGCGCCCGCGCGATTCCGCCTCAATATCCGCCACCAGTGGTTCGGGCAGTCGTACGGTGAGAGTCTTCATGAAATAAGTGTATTACATCTCCGGCAGGTGCGCAAGACAAGCCAAACTACCAGACGCTCACGGTCCTGACGGGCAGGCTCGAGCGTGCAGCATTTCTGACCTGAGTTGGCCAGCTAGAACTGAGAATCCAGCGGCAGCCAATACGTTTCGACGCGAAATTGTTCGAGTCATTAGTGCCTAGCGCTAGAGGTTCAGGACGCTTAGACGCGGTTCGCTATGAGGCAGGAAGTAATGCTAGGTGCGGTTAAGCAAAGACCGAAAACCACGTTCGACGTCCGGCCTCACCTCGATCCATCACACGCGCCATCAAAATGCAGTGGTAGCCAAAATGTTATGCCAGCGTGTCGACAAAAACTACTTGCACTTCGGGCAATTTCCCTACAGGTTCAGTACAGGCCATGGGTAGAACCAAGCGACACAGGAGTCGAAGTCATAGAATTGCTTTACGCCGCGAAGTTCGTCGCAGATTGATGGCCGACCGACGAGCCTTGTATCCCTTAACAGGCTAAATAAGAAGATATGACCATGGTATAATGACCATAGTTGGAGTCGCAAAAGAATGAAAACAATGGCAGCGGGTTCCTTCAAAGCAAATTGTCTTGCGGTCATGGATGAAGTTCAAGCCACACACGAGACTGTGGTGATCACTAAACGCGGCAAGCCAGTGGCGAAGCTCGTCCCCATCAACACAGAGAAAGACGAAATCTATAATTTCCTTGCTGGCAAGGGAGTCGTTACAGGTGACGTCATTTCACCAGCGCTTTCCCCCGAAGATTGGGGCGAGCTCAAGTGATTCTCGTCGATACGCATGTCGTCGTATGGCTGGCATTTGGGCAAGACCGGATCTCCAAGAAGGCAAGGACCGCAATCGACTCTGCCCGCAAGGATGCGGACGGCTTGGCGATCTCCGACATCACGCTGTTCGAGCTGGCGACTCTCACGAGCAAGGGCCGGGTCCGTCTCGATATCAGCCTAGAATCTTTTCTGCAGGAAGTTGAATTCCGGTTTGTGGTCCTGCCGATTACTGGCCGCGTGTGTGCACGCGCTATTGGACTTCCACCGTCTTATCCGAAAGATCCAGCAGATCGCATTATCGGAGCTACCGCATTGGTCGAAGGACTCTCCCTGCTTACTGCGGACCGTGAGATTCATAAGTCCAAGGTGCTCCGCACGATCTGGTGACAGGAGCTTTACAATCAGGCCCGCGACTGCAAAGTTGTCGGCGAAGCCACAAGCCGAGCAGGCCGAGATCTTGCCGGCATTCTCGGAATTCTAGGTGTCGATGACGCCGACGACGTTCATTTAGGGCTACGCCGCTATTTCGGAGTTGTAATTAGTGGACGGTCTCCACTAAATCCCAGTCAATGAACTGGCTAAGGCTCTTTCTCACCAAGCGAGTCGTTGTTATTCCGGAGACAAAGCTCAGCGGCTGCGAAACGGTGGTTCCAAACCAAGATCGTTTTACCTCGAAGCACACTCGCAGCGAAATGGAGTCGGTCGCCAGGTCCTTAGAAACGGGACTTCGAAACCTCCCCGAGAAAACAGCGAGATTCCGGTAATACGACCTCGCAGGAGATAGGCGCGAAACGCGCCCCGCCCTTATAAGCGCGCGAGAAGCGCCTTATTCGATAACCCGCACCAAAATCGCGTGTCCACAATGGGACAGACACCCATCTTCACGCGCTCTATCATGCCGGGTGGAAACGCGGAGTAACCGGTTACCTACACGTATGTAGATCGTGACGCGATACTATTACCAATTGTGACGTACAGAACTACAATTCGTCTACTCTGTGCCTACTTGGAAGATCGCGTCGGGCCGATTCTCGCAAGGCAGGTTCGGCGCCATGTGAATCGCAGTAGGCCGTGCCGCTTCATCCTTTATGATGCTGAGCGCACTCTTCAGATCCATTTTGGCCGTGAGTACGAGCATAATCAGATCGGAAGTGACCACTACTGGTGCAACCGGCCTCCTGCAATTTAATGTCACGGACGATCTGCGGAGCTAGAGTCATTAGCCTTCACTAATTAATTCCTCTGCATCCCCGCTAACGCCGGGCCCATGCCTGTTTGCCCCTGGATCGCTTTCGGAATTGTGAGACATCTCCTATAAGCTGGCGACTTATCTTCAGCGGGACGGCGCCCGCTCGCGGATACAGCTCCCGCCCTACGACCACCCACAATTCTCTGATCACACCGCAGAGCGTACTCTAATCCCCTTCGTCGTCTGCGGCCTACTTTGTGCGCTTTGTGTATGCGCTCGGGTATGGCCTTCACGCAGTGGCTACTGTCAAATATGAGAATGTCCTCCCGACCTAGCCGGGCTTGGTCCTAAGCAAAGGGTTGTCCGAAAGCAATTTAATTGATGGACGGCGGCGCGGCTCATCTGCGTTGTGCGGCCTGAACTCAGGACGTGTGCCTAGTGCGAAAGGTTATGCGACCGCTGCTCTTTTTTGTGGTGCTGCTCTGCCCTGCGCTGACATTCGCACAAAGCCATTCCGCGACTCTTTCCTGGATTCCCGCGCAGCAGCCAAGTGGCATCACCATCGCGAGTTGGAACGTGTTACGCGGAACCGCCACCGGTGGACCCTATACCCAAGTCGCTAACATTCCGGCCAGCACGACCTCATACACTGATACCTCTGTCTCCGCCGGGCAAAACTATTTCTATGTGCTTCAGGAGGTGGATACTATTGGCGCCGCGAGTGACGATTCCAACGAAGTAGAAGCCGTCATACCCACTTCTCCGCCCCCTCTCGCGGTCGCCACCACGAGCTTGCCGGCTGCCACCGTGGGAGCAAGTTACGGCGTAACGATTAGTGCCAGCGGCGGCACCGGAGCCTACACTTGGTCTGGCACCGGGATCGATGGTTTGACGTTTAGCGGAACAGGCCTACTCTCCGGAACGCCCTCGGCGGCAGGAACATTTACACAGAGCGTCACCGTGAAGGACTCCACAGGCGCCACCTCGAGCGCCTCTTTCACCCTGACCGTCGCTGCGGCCCTCGCGATCTCCACGACGCAGTTGCCTGCGGCAACCGCTGGAACGAGTTACAGCGTGACGCTCACCGCCACGGGCGGTACCGCACCCTACACCTGGTCCGGCACCGGCATCGATGGTCTGACGTTCAGCGGAACAGGACTGCTCTCCGGAACGCCCTCGGCGGCAGGAACATTTAAGCAAATCGTCACCGTGAAGGACTCCACAGGCGCTATGGCTAGCGCCTCGCTCCCGCTGACAGTGACATCCACATCTGGAGGGGGCACTTCTATCGCCTTGATGCAGCATACGAGCAAAGATGCCGGGGCAACCTCTTCCTCCACGCTTACGTTCGCTTCGAATAACACGGCGGGTAATTGGATTGCAGTGTGCATCCGGGCGGGGACAGCCAATGAGATATTCACGGTGACGGATACGAATGGGAACACGTACCGGACTGCGATCCAGTTCAACGCGACCGTCGGTGGCGAGACGATGGGGATTTTCTATTCGGAGAACATCGCTGGAGGAACGAACACGGTAACGGTGTCAGATACCGCTTTAGCGACGCTGCGTTTTGCGATCTTGGAGTACTCGGGAGTGGCGACATCGGGTTCGCTGGACGGGGTGGCAGTGGCGCAAGGGAACAGCGCGAGTCCGAACAGCGGCAGCGTCACGACGACAGCGAACGGGGACTTGCTGCTGGGAGCAATCATGACGGCCGCTACTGCAACATACACGCCGGGAATTGGGTACCAGATCGAGGAGAGTGTACCGGCGGAACCGGGGACAAAACTCATCACTGAAGATCAACTGCAAGCAACGGCCGGGGCTGCAGCGGCGAGCGCCTCGCTGGGGGTGGCAGGCGCCTGGGCAGCAGGTGTAGCGGCAGTCAAAGTGGCAGGTAGCGGAGGAGGACCAGCACCCACCATCACAAGCGCCAGTAGCACAATGTTTACAGTAGGTGCAGCGGGGAGCTTCACCGTGACAACAACGGGGACTCCCAACCCATCTTTGAGCGAGTCAGGCACCCTGCCAACTGGCGTGATGTTCACAGATAACGGGAATGGAAGTGCCATGCTTAGAGGCACACCGGCGTCTGGAAGTGGAGGGATATACCCGCTCACCCTCACAGCCACTAATGGCGTGGGCACACCTACGTTGCAACCCTTCACGCTGACGGTGGCATCCGCCCCCCTCGCGATCTCCACCAGGCAGTTACCTGTGGCCACCGCGGGAACGACTTACAGCGCAACGATTACCGCCAGCGGCGGCACCGGAGCCTACACTTGGTCCGGCACCGGCGTCGATGGTTTGACGTTTAGCGCAACCGGACTGCTCTCCGGAACGCCCTCGGCGGCCGGAACATTTACTCAGAGCGTCAGGGTGAAGGACTCTATAGGAGCCGCCGCGAGCGCTTCTCTCACTCTGACCGTCGGCGCACCGATTGCGATCAGCACCACAAGCTTGCCGCCCGGTACCGCGGGAACGGCTTACAGCGCAGCGCTCATCGCCAGCGGAGGCACCGCACCCTACACCTGGTCCGGCGCAGGCGTCGATGGTTTAACCTTCAGCGCAACTGGACTGCTCTCCGGAACGCCCTCGGCAGTCGGAACATTTACACAGAGCGTCACAGTGAAAGATTCTACCGGAGCCACCGTGACCGCTTCTCTCACTCTGACCGTCGGCGCACCGATTGCGATCAGCACCACAAGCTTGCCGCCCGGTGCCGCGGGAACGGCTTACAGCGCAACGCTTGCCGCCAGCGGCGGCGCGGCACCCTACACGTGGTCCGGCACCGGCGTCGATAGTTTGACGTTCAGCGCAACTGGTCTGCTCTCCGGAACGCCCTCGGCAGCTGGAACTTTTACTCAGAGCGTCATGGTGAAGGACTCCACAGGAGCCACCGCGACCGCTTCTCTCATACTGACCGTCGGCGCACCGATTGCGATCAGCACGACAAGCTTGCCGCCCGGTGCCGCGGGGACGGCTTACAGCGCAACGCTCATCGCCAGCGGCGGTACTCCGCCCTACACGTGGTCCGGCACGGGGATCGATGGTTTGACGTTCAGCGCAACAGGTCTGCTCTCCGGAACGCCCTCTCTGGCGGGGCCGTTTACACAGAGCGCCACAGTGAAGGACTCCACCGGGGCAACGGCAAACGCCTCGCTTGCGCTCACAGTAACATCGGCAGTGTCAGCGACTCTTGTATCGATAGCGGTGACACCGGCCAATCCTTCGATCGCGGCGGGAGGAGCACAGCAGTTTACGGCCACCGGCACCTACAGCGACAACAGCACGCAGAACCTAACGAGTTCGGTCACCTGGAGTTCGACAAACGCGAGTGTGGCGACCATCGACGGGGCCGGATTGGCGACTGCCATTGCTGCCGGAAGCACGCCGATCCAGGCAACGTCGGGCACGATCACTGGCTCGACGACTCTAGCGGTAAGCGCCTTGCTATCTGGGCCAGTCGGCCATTGGACCTTCGATGATGGTGCAGGGATTACGGCCGTGGACTCATCCGGGAACGGTCATACAGCGACGTTGGTGAACGGAATCAGCTGGGTGACGGGCCAAATTGCTGGAGCGATCTCCGCGAACGGGGTTAACCAATATGTAGCGATTCCGACGATTGATCTGAGCACTACCAGCGCGGTCACTGTCACGTTCTGGGTGAATAGAACCTACTCGACCACGGGAGGACATGCGCTGGTCGAGAACAGCACGGATTTTAACAACTCGACGACTGGTTTCGGGCTGTTCCCCGATGATGCGAGCTGTAACGGCATCATGGCCGGCGTGAATGGCAACGTGGGTTACAGCATCAACTGCTACCAGCAGCCCTCATCGAGCGTCTGGCACCACTTTGCTGTGGTTTACGACAAAACCCAATCGGGAAACAGGCAAACAGCGCTGTACGTCGATGGGGTTTTCCAACCACCAACCCAAAACGAATATACGGCCAGCAACACGAACAGCTTCGGGAACAACCCCACTTACCTATTTTCACAGGGTGGCACACAGGAGTTTGACGCCGGTGAAATGGATGATTTACAAATTTACAATCGCGCCCTGTCGGCTGCAGAAATTCAGGGCAGCTATCTCGCGGGGAGCGGGAGTCCGACCGTTTACATTGATACGCCGGTGTCAGGGGCGACGGTATCAGGCATCGTGACGATTACAGGATGGGCGGTGGATAACGCCGCTACGGTAGGGACCGCTATCAGCAGCGTGCAGATCAAAGTGGATGGCACGGTCTTAGGTACGGCGACCTACGGGTTAAGCCGTCCCGATGTGTGTGTAGCCTTTCCTGGCCAGCCCGGTTGTCCCAACGTGGGTTACTCCTTTTCCCTGAACACGTCCACGTTGAGCGTGGGGAGTCACACCATCACGGTAACGGCTACCGACAGCGACACCACTCCCGACGCTGGCTCTTCTAGTGTCACAGTGAATGTGCAGGCTACACCTCCCACGGCTTGGATCGATACGCCGAAGTCAGGGGCAACGGTATCGGGCATCGTGGCGGTTACAGGATGGGCGGTGGACAACGCCGCTGAAGTGGGGACCACGATCAGCAGCGTGCAGGTCAAGGTGGATGGGACGGTAGTGGGGAATGCCAGCTACGGGTTAAGCCGTCCCGATGTGTGTGCCGCATTTCCGGGCAGGCCAGGCTGTCCCAACGTGGGTTACTCCTATTCGCTGAACACATCCACATTGAGCGTGGGAACTCACAGCATCACGGTAACGGCGACTGACAGTGATGGGACTCCCGACGCTGGTTCTCCTAGTGTCACGGTGAATGTGCAGGCCACGCCGCCGACCGTTTACATTGATGCGCCGGCGCCAGGGGCGGTGGTATCAGGCATCGTACCGATTACAGGATGGGCCATCGACAACGCCGCGGCGGTGGGCACTGCCATCAGCAGCGTGCAGGTCAAGGTGGATGGGACGGTCGTGGGAAGCGCGACTTATGGGTTTAGCCGGCCCGATGTCTGTGCAGCCTATCCCGGCAGGCCTGGCTGTCCCAACGTGGGTTATTCTTATTCCCTGGATACATCCACGTTGAGCGCGGGCACTCACACCATCACCGTAACGGCGACCGACAACGACGAGACTCCCGACACTGGCTTTGCGAGCGTTTCGGTAACAAGATGATGGAATTCATGGTCCCGATCGAAATGCTTAGGTCGTGCCCGTTCTTACAAGCGATTCCTGAAGAGAACCAGCTAAGCGAACGCTGATTGGAGGAACTGCTTGTCCACGGCGTATTCTCTGAAATGCTCGAGTTGCTGTGCGGTCGACCAGGTGCTCACAAAAACGCTCTTGCGGAATCGAAAGCGCTTATCCGAGTTCGTTTCGTAACTTTCTCTTTAGCTTTTCTGCTCAATCTTGATATCTGAACCTTAATATGAGGTACGACCATCGAGTTCTTCGAACCTTGCGGAGCTAAATATACGCGGGAGATAACCACTTCCCTCATCCGGAGCTAACCTCCGTTCGTCCTTTCCCCGTAATGCTCGATCTGCCGCAGGCGTGTAGCGGAGAAAGTCATGTATCTGGCGACTATTTAGGGCGAAAAGAGGTCGCGTCCAAGTTCGTGTAGTAAGCACAATAGAGATTGCTAACTCCTCCCCGTGCGGCTGCCAGTGCGTACAGTGCGCAGCGCCCTCCGAACAGGTCCACGCCTCGTACCTAATTTGCCCCTTCCGCCAGTTGCCCGCCGTCGATCCTGAAACGTAAGCTCGGGCCCACTTCGGACGGCCCTCTCCGACGCATTCGGCGCCTTCTCAGTGGCTCACTACGAGACAGGCCCGAAAGGAACCCGTGGGCGCTAAGTGTGCGGTAGGGGCGGGTCTTCTAACTGCGGTAGTGCTCGCTTTCTCGGCCGTATTGCTCGGCCCTACGGCGGCATGTGCACAAAGTCATTCCGCAACTCTTTCCTGGACGCCTGCCACGCAGCCGAGTGGCATTACGATAGCGAGCTGGAACGTGCTGCGCGGCACCACAACCGGTGGACCTTATACTCAAATCGCCAACGTTCCCGGGGCCACAACCAGTTACACAGACACCTCCGTCTCGTCTGGGCATGATTATTTCTATGTGGTTCAGGAGGTGGATACTGCTGGCGCCGTGAGTGCCTATTCCAATCAAGCAGCAGCTGTTATCCCCAATTCTGATCCCCCTCTAACCATCTCGACCACGAGCTTGCCACCCGCCACAGCGGGGACGAGCTACAGCGTAACGATAACCGCAAACGGCGGGGTCGGTCCCTACACGTGGTCTGGCACGGGTGTCGATAGATTGACATTCAGCGGCACTGGCCTGCTCTCAGGAACACCCTTGCAGACGGGGACATTTATTCAGGGCGTAACGGTGAAGGACTCCACCGGGGCAACGGCCAGCGTTTCGCTCGCGCTGACGGTGAAGGCCCCACCAACTGTTTACATTGATATGCCGACGTCAGGGGCGACGGTATCGGGCATCGTGTCGATTACAGGATGGGCGGTGGACAACGCCGCTGCGGTGGGGACCGCTATCAGCGGGGTGCAGGTCAAGCTCGATGGGACGGTAGTGGGGACTGCCACCTACGGGTTAAGCCGTGCCGACGTTTGTGTTGTTTATCCCGGCAGGCCGGGCTGTCCCAATGTGGGTTATTCATTTTCTCTGAACACTTCCACGTTGAGCGTGGGCAGTCACAACATCACGGTAACGGCGACTGACAGCGATGGGACTTCTGGCGCTGGTTCTTCTAGTGTCGCAGTGAATGTGCAGACCCCCAAGCCAACCGTTTGGATCGATACACCGACGTTAGGCGCAACGGTATCGGGCATCGTGACTGTTATCGGATGGGCGGTGGATAACGCCACTACACTGGGAACCGCCATCAGCAGCGTGCAGGTCAAGGTGGATGGGACGGTCGTGGGGACCGCGACCTACGGGTTGAGCCGCCCCGATGTCTGTGCCGCATACCCTGGCCGACCCGGGTGTCCGAACGTGGGTTATTCGTATTCCTTGAACACGTCCACCTTGAGCGTGGGCACTCACACCATCACGGTAACGGCGACTGACAGCGATGGGGCTCCCGACGCGGGCTCCTCTAGTGTCACAGTGAATGTGCAGGCTCCAGCACCGACCGTTTACATTGATACGCCGGCGCCAGGGACCACCGTGTTGGGCAACGTGACGGTTTCCGGATGGGCGGTGGACAACGCGGCCGCGGTAGGTACCGCCATCAGCAGCGTGCAGGTCAAGGTGGATGGGACGGTCGTGGGGACTGCCACCTATGGGTTAAGCCGTCCCGATGTCTGTGCCGCATACCCTGGCCGACCCGGGTGTCCGAACGTGGGCTATTCGTATTCCTTGAACACGTCCACGTTGAACGTGGGGAGTCACACAATCACCGTAACAGCGACCGACAGCGACACAACTGCTGACTCAGGCTCAGCTTCTGTCACCATTACAAAATGATCGGCTCTAGTTGGTACGTCATCCCCTCGGACATGGCCAGGGAAGCGCAATTCTGAGTAAAACAGCTTAGCAATAACGCTGAAATAAATCTCATCGCCCTCTTCTGGGAAATGTCACCGGCAGATCCGTTCAAGACGCTCCAGTAAGCTTCTGCGCGCAAAGATTCGCCTTTACGCCCTACATATTTGTAAGTAGAGTCTTTTCACTATGTACTACAGGTTTGACCCTAAGCTTTACGCCTGATACCAAATGGCCGGATGTTGGGAAGCCACGAGTGACTTCGGTGATAGATAAAATTTCCGTTAGCTCGCTGGGTCAGGGAGTCCAAGTTTCCCATTCGGTGCCAAAGTTCCTGGCTCTAAAACCGGGTGTCGGTATCAGTATCTGCGTTGCCCTCTGCTTTGTCTCATCGAGTCTTCCAGCAATAGCTCAGAACGGCCGCGCCCAGGGGGAAGTAATCCGGGAGGAGAAACATGACCTCTCTCCTCCCCTGCGAGACATTGAACCACCCTTCACACAGTCTGGCCCTCCGCGTGAGATACCCTTGCGCCCGACCCATCCCAGCGGCACGAGCCTGGCCACTCCGACCCGAGTGGATTCAGTTCTCCAGAAATCGCCAAGCCCTTCTGTTGCGGTCACGGTGGGCAACAGCTTTGACGGTGTAGGCGCTGGCTTTGTCGGTCCGCAGGGAGCTTTCACTGTTAACCCAGCGCCGCCAGACCCGAACGGTGCCGTTGGGACAACACAGTTCGTCGAATGGGTCAACACATCCTTTGCGGTTTTTGATAAGACAACCGGGACCGTGCTGTACGGTCCAGCCCTCGGTAGCACATTGTGGACAGGCTTCGGCGCACCGTGCGAAACCACCGACGACGGCGATGGCATTGCGCAGTACGACAAAGCGGCCAATCGTTGGGTGATCATGCAGCCCATCTTCGAGTCCCCCTACATAGTCTGCCTAGCCGTCTCGACCACTTCTGACGCAGCAGGCACCTATAACCGTTATGCGTTCTCGATGCCGAATTTTCCTGATTATCCGAAGCTTGGAATCTGGCCGGACGGCTACTACATGTCGTTCAACATATTTCGAGGGAATACAAATACTTTTATCGGGGGAAGAGCGTGTGCCATGGACCGCAGCGCCATGCTGGCCGGCGCTGCTGCCACCCAGGTTTGTTTCCAATTAAGTAGCTCTTTCGGGAGTCTATTGCCGTCAGACCTCGACGGAGCCACACCGGCTCCGGCAGGCTCGCCCAACTACTTCCTCAATTTCGGTACGAACTCTCTCAACCTTTGGAAGTTTCACGTGGATTTTCAGACCCCAAGTAACTCGAGCCTCACAGGGCCGACCAACATACCAGTAGCAGCCTTCAACGAGGCGTGTGGTGGGGGAACCTGCATTCCTCAATCTGGTACGACACAGCAGCTCGATTCTCTTGCCGACCGGTTGATGTACCGCTTAGCCTATCGAAACTTTCCGCTCGCCAGTCCACCTCACGAATCTCTTGTGGTCAACCACTCCGTGAACCCAGGCTCGGGAAACTCGGGCATACGATGGTATGAACTGCGCAATCCAGGCGGGACGCCCACTGTGTATCAGCAGGGCACCTTTGCACCCGACTCGGACTATCGCTGGATGGGCAGCATAGCGATGGACAAAATCGGAGATATGTTGGTCGGTTATAGCGATTCGAGTAGCAGCATCCATCCGGGAATCCGCTATACGGGCCGAGCTGTAACGGATCTGCTGAACACGATGCAAAGCGAATCTAGTTTTATCTTTGCTGGCGGCGGCTCCCAGACAGCCAAACTCAGCCGTTGGGGCGATTACAGCAGCATGAGCATCGACCCTGTTGACGACTGCACATTCTGGTACACGCAGGAATACTTGCAGAATGACGGAACGTTTAACTGGTCTACGCGGGTCTCCAGCGCGAGTTTTCCCAGCTGCTTTCAACTGCCCTCGCCGCCGACGGTTTACATTGATGCGCCAGCTCAAGGGTCCACTGTATCGGGGACAGTGTCGGTTGTGGGATGGGCGATCGACAATTCCTCTGCGGTAGGCACAGTCATTAGCAGCGTGCAGGTCAAGGTGGATGGGACGGTGGTAGGCACAGCGAGCTACGGGTTAAGCCGTCCCGATGTGTGTGCAGCCTATCCTGGCAGGCCCGGCTGTCCGAACGTGGGTTATTCCTTTTCTCTGAACACATCCACGTTGAGTCCCGGGAGTCACACCGTCACCCTGACAGCGACCGACAGCGACACCACTCCCGACGCCAGCTCTTCTAGTGTCACGGTGAATGTGCAGGCCACGCCCCCGACCGTTTGGATTGATGCGCCGACCTCAGGCGCAACGGTATCAGGCATCGTGCCGATTACAGGATGGGCCATCGACAATGCTGCGGTGGCGGGCACCTCGATCCGCAGCGTCCAGGTCAATGTGGATGGGACCGTTGTGGGGACTGCCACCTACGGGTTAAGCCGTGCCGACGTTTGTGCTGTTTATCCCGGCAGGCCCGGCTGTCCGAACGTGGGTTATTCCTTTTCCCTGAACACGTCCATGTTGAGCGTGGGGAGTCACACGATCACAGCAACGGCGACAGACAGCGATGGGGCCCCCGACTCGGGCTCTTCTAGTGTCACCGTGAATGTACAGGCAACGACGCCGACTGTTTGGATTGATACGCCAACTCAAGGGTCCACCGTATCGGGCACGGTAAGAGTTGCGGGATGGGCGATAGACAATTCCTCTACGGTGGGCACCGCGATCAGCAGCGTGCAGGTCAAAGCGGATGGAGTGGTCGTCGGCACTGCGACTTACGGGGTAAGCCGTCCCGATGTCTGTGTGGTCTATCCCGGCAGGCCCGGCTGTCCGAACGTGGGTTATTCCTTTTCTCTGAACACTTCTGCGTTGAGTACGGGCTCTCACACGATCACGGTAACGGCCACCGACAGCGATACGACTCCTGACTCAGGCTCTTCTAGTGTCACCGTGAATGTGCAGGCAACGCCGCCGACTGTTTGGATCGATACGCCAACGGCAGGGGCGACGGTATCGGGCATCGTGGGGATTACAGGATGGGCGGTGGACAACGCTGCTGCGGTGGGGACGGCGATCAGCAACGTGCAGGTCAAGGTGGATGGGACGGTAGTGAGGACTGCCACCTACGGATTAAGTCGTCCCGACGTGTGTGCGGTCTATCCGGGCCGGCCCGGCTGTCCCAACGTGGGTTATTCGTTTTCCCTGAACACATCCACATTGAGCGTGGGGAGTCACACCATCACGGTAATGGCGACCGACAGCGACGCGACTCCCGACTCAGGCTCTGCCAGCATTTCCGTCACGAGATAAATAGATTCACGGTCTCGACCCTAATGCTGAGTGCATAGCCCGTACTTACAAGTATAGGCGGCTACACACTGTGAACACTTATAACCGCGCGCGATTTCGCATCGATCACAAATCGTATTCCTGTCGCATCGATCAAGCCCTGTCCAGCCGTTTACGCACTTGCGGCCTTGGAGGTGTAATTCTTGCCACGCTGTTAGCCTTCGCGGCTTCGGCCGCAGCGCAAAGTGTGACGACATATCACAACGACATTGCACGGACTGGTCAGTACTTAAATGAAACGATTCTTACTCCGAGCAATGTGACGGTCTCTACATTTGGGAAAGTCGGATTCTTCCCGGTGGACGGCCTAGTGGATGCGCAGACTCTTTATCTGTCTGCTGTTTCAATTCCCGGTCAAGGCGTGCACAACGTCCTTTACGCTGCTACCGAACACGACAGTGTATATGCCTTCGATGCCGCTAGCGGCGCGGTGCTCTGGCAAGCTTCTCTTTTGGGCAAAGGGGAAACGACGAGTGATGATCGCGGCTGCGGTCAAGTCACGCCGGAAATCGGGATCACGGCCACGCCGGTGATCGACCCAACACGAGGACCGAGCGGTGCTCTCTACGTGATCGCCATGTCTAAAGACAGTTCGGGCAATTATTTACAGCGTCTGCACGCACTCGACATTACCAACGGATCAGAGCTCTTCGGCGGCCCGGCGACCGTCCAGGCTTCTTTCCCGGGCACCGGCGACAATAGTTCCGGCGGAAACGTAATCTTCGATCCCAAGCAGTACAAGGAGCGGCCGGGGCTGCTGCTGCTCAACGGCCAAATCTACACGACTTGGTCTTCGCATTGCGACTTCCGACCCTACACATCATGGGTGATGTCCTTCGACGCATCAACTTTGGCGCGGACGAGCGTGCTGAATCTAGTGCCTAACGGCAGCGATGGGGGCATCTGGATGAGTGGCACCGGCCCTGCGGCCGATGCCTCGGGCAACATCTACTTCCTGGAAGGCAATGGCACCTTCGATACGACGCTGGATGCCAATGGCTTTCCAGCTCAGGGAGATTTTGGAAATGCGTTCATGAAGCTGTCGACCAGCAGCTCACTGCATGTCGCCGATTATTTCACTATGTCGAACACTGTCTCCGAGTCCGGGAGTGATCAGGACCTGGGCTCGGGTGGCGCTCTAGTGCTTCCAGACTTGATCGATGGATCCGGGAAAGTGCGTCATCTGGCTCTGGGTGCGGGCAAGGACGGAATTATCTACGTCGTGGACCGCGACAAGATGGGGAAATTCGATCCCAGCGCAAATCACGATTATCAGGAAGTGACCGCGCTGTCTGGGAGCGTGTTCTCCATGCCCGCGTACTTCAACAATACCGTCTACTTCGGAGCGGTGGGAGACCACATCAAGGCCTTCAGCATCAGGAGCGCCCAACTTTCACAAAATCCGACGAGCCAGACTGCCAACAGCTTCGGCTACCCGGGCGTAACACCCGCAGTCTCTGCTAATGGCAGCTCGAACGCCATCGTTTGGGGGGTGGAAAACAGAAGCACGGCCGTTCTGCACGCCTACGATGCGACGAACCTTGGAACGGAACTATATAACTCTAACCAGGCAGCCTCGGGTCGAGACCACTTTGGCACCGGCAACAAATTCATCACCCCAATGATCGCGAACGGCATGGTTTATGTGGGCACTCAAATCGGTGTGGCGGTCTTTGGACTACTAGGGCCCCCGACCGTTTACGTTGATGCACCGACCTCAGGGGCAACGGTATCCGGCATCGTGACGATTTCAGGTTGGGCGGTGGACAACGCTTCTGCGGTGGGGACCGGGATCAGCAGCGTTCAGGTCAAAGTGGATGGGACGGTCGTGGGCACTGCCACCTACGGGTTAAGCCGCCCCGATGTCTGTGCGGTCTATCCTGGCAGGCCCGGCTGTCCCAACGTGGGGTACTCCTATTCCTTGAATACGTCCACGTTGAGCGTGGGGAGTCACACCATCACGGTGACAGCGACCGACAGCGACACGGCTCCTGACTCGGGCTCTGCGAGCGTGACGGTGACCGTACAGGTCACGCCGCCGACGGTTTGGATTGATGTGCCCGCGGCCGGGTCGATGGTATCGGGGACGGTGACCGTTGTGGGGTGGGTGATCGACAATACATCTGCGGTGGGCACCACCATCAGCAGCGTGCAGGTCAAAGTGGACGGGGCAGTGGTGGGGACTGCGACTTACGGGTTGAGCCGTCCCGACGTCTGTGCAGTCTATCCCGGCAGGCCCGGCTGTCCCAACGTAGGGTACTCCTATTCCTTGAATACGTCCACGTTGAGCGTGGGGAGTCACACCATCACGGTGACAGCCACCGACAGCGATGGGACTCCCGACTCGGGCTCCTCGAGTGTCACGGTGACGGCGAAGGTCACGCCGCCGACGGTTTGGATTGACGCGCCAACTCAAGGGTCCACCGTATCGGGCACGGTAAGAGTTGCAGGATGGGCGATAGACAATTCCTCTACGGTGGGCACCGCGATCAGCAGCTTACAGGTCAAGGTGGACGGGTCAGTGGTGGGCGCTGCGACTTACGGGTTGAGCCGTCCCGATGTGTGTGCAGCTTTTCCTGGCCGGCCCGGTTGTCCCAACGTGGGCTATTCATTTTCCCTGAACACGGCCTCACTGAGTCCGGGGAGTCACACCATCACCGTGACAGCGACTGACAGCGACGGGACTCCCGACTCAGGCTCTTCGAGTGTCACGGTGACGGTGCAGGCCACGCCGCCGACGGTTTGGATTGATGCGCCAACGGCAGGGTCAATCGTATCGGGCACGGTGATGGTTGTGGGGTGGGTGATCGACAATACATCTGCGGTGGGCACCACCATCAGCAGCGTGCAGGTCAAAGTGGATGGGGCAGTGGTGGGCACTGCGACTTACGGGTTGAGCCGTCCCGACGTCTGTGCAGTTTATCCCGCCAGACTTGGTTGTCCCAACGTGGGTTATTCGTTCTCCCTGAACACGTCCACGTTGAGCGTGGGGAGTCACACCATCACGGTAACGGCGACCGACAGCGACACGACACCCGACTCGGGCTCAGCTTCTGTCACCATTACGAAATGATCGGCGCTACTTGGTTGATCAAGCTCGAAGGTTGCAACATTTTGCAGAATACCTAAAATCAATTCACCTTCGCTAATAACTTTTCTCTTCCCGATGCTGAAAAGAAGGCGGTTAGACCGCTGCTGAGTTGGCGATTTGCTTGCGCTGCACCTTACAGTGCGGGTGTGGTTTCACGACAGAACCAAAGCCAAAGCCGTCCGGGCCCTTGATTCAAACATTTCTTCTTAACTCTGGAGGCTCGGTGAGCGGCTCCCGCCCTTCTTCTGAGCTCGATCACTTGACGTGTCCAGCCATTTCCATAACAGAGGGGCGTTGCCCCGGGGAGCATTCTGTGCGTACAACCCAGCCCTCATACTCAGGTCAATTTCCGAGAGCCCTGTCTGTCTCAGTCGGCAAGGTAAGATTCGCCAATCTGGTATTGCTGTGTGCGACGCTGCTGGTGTGTGCTTCGGGTCGTGCGCAGACGCCAGTGGCCGTCGTCACCGATCAGACTGCCCTCAGCTTGTCCAACCACTTTGGCGTCCCGTTTGGTGGCGTCGTCGATCAAAGTGGCGACTACGCGTTCCTGGGAAACGGGGCTACCGCCGCGTTCTACCGACACGCGGGCTCCTCAACTGAGCGGGTTCTCCAGGTAGGCGACCCCATGCCAGGAATAACCGGGAGCCAAGTTGTGTTTTTTCAACAGGGCGGGGGCATCAACTCCTCGGGGCATGTTGTCTTTGCGGTTCGCTTCAGCTTGAACGACGGATCGACACATACGGCTTTGGAGACTTACGATGGAACCACCCTCCATACTGTGGTGCTCTCCACGGACATAGCACCCAATACAGGAGGCAAGACCTATGGCCCGCAGATCTTCCCTATTGGAATCGACGACAACGGTGATGTCGCCTTCGTCGCAAGCCTGACGCCGTTCGGCACGGGCACAGGAGTGATCCAGAGGACGCTGTTCATCGTACCATCTGGAGGGTCCGCGGTTCGTGTTGTGGGCGAGGGCGATGCGGTTGCGGCACCGGCCGGCACCATCAGCACAATAAGGACTCCTAATGCGATCAACGCGCTGGGCCAGGTTCTCATTCATTGCCGAATCCAGCAAACAGGAGGGGGATCACCCAACGCGCTCTTCGTGGGCTCGGCGACTGGCGGCTTGCAGAAAGTTGTCGCAGGAGGCGACTCTGCGCCCGGGGGCGGCAACTTTAGCGGGATAGGAGGGACGAGCGCATTTCTCAATAACAGCGGCAAGGTTGCCTTCTCCGCAGTCGTCTCCTCATCCATAGAGACGTGGCTCTGGACAGCGCCATCCTCCTTGACTCTTGTGGCGGCCAGTGGCAGCGCCGCGCCTGCCTCGGTCCCCGGAGGCGGGACACTAGGGGGTCCCTTTCCGCAAGGGATCGACGACGGGGCGGATATTCTCATCAACTCGGTGATTACAGGGGGGACGACCACCGGCGCGCTCCTTCGCTATCACACCGCGAGTGCGACGACGCCCGATCTCGTGGCCGATAACGGCGAGACCGTAAGCGGCAAGACTTTCCAGTTTGTGTACTTCGCATCGATGGCAAACAACGGCATGACCGGTTTTGCCGTACAACTGAGTGCCGGTGGATTGGCTATCTACACGCAGAGCGGGACCGGCACGCCGGCACTCGTGGTCGCCGACGGACAAGTTACGTCCCTTTCCGGCGGCGGCACCTTTAGCCTCTCGCACACGTTTCCCGTTCCCGGCGGTGGCACCCCTGTTTTTTTGCCTACTGCAACGCTCCTCCAGACACTGAACAACGGCTCGGTTTACTTCACTTCGAGCGTGGCCGGGAACGCCAGCGGCGCGTTTTATGGAGAATTCCTCGGCTCGTCCGGCAGCATTACAAACCTGATGAGCACGGCGGACACGCTGCCAGCCGGGGCGCGCGTTTCTTTTTTTGGTGGGCCCGATATAGTGGCCGCCGGCCACTTTGTCGGATTCACGGCGCAACAGGCGGGCGGATTAATCAGCGTATTCGTTACGGACCGTACCAGCAGCACGACCACCAAGATTGGGAGCGAAGGCGATCCGGCGCCTTCCGGCCTGGCCGGCACTCTGGGTAACGGTGTGGGACTCACGGAGATGTTTGTGAATTCGTCCGGGCAAGTTGTCTTTGGGGCGTCATTGAAGGGCGCTGGCGCAGGTCAGGGGATCTTCACGGGATCGCCGTCGAACGCGCTCGCGAAAGTGGTCGCAACAGGCGATTCTGCCTCTGCCAATTCGATATTCACTTTCGCCCAACCCACCTTTTCCCTGGCACCTTCCATGCTCAATGATTCTGGTCAGGCAGCTTTCCTGGCATCGACGAGCAATAGCAGCGGTATCTTCTTGTTTACTCCGGGAGCCGGGGGAGGCATCACAAAGATCGTGGCTGTGGGCGACACGGCACCGGACGGATCTACCTTTACGTTGCTCGCTGATAACTCCAGTCAAGGTGGGCCCGTAGTCATCAATGCGGGCGGCCAGATTGCATTCGCAGCAGACACAAGCACGGGAAGCGGAATTTTTGTGGGCTCGGCAGGCAACACGGTACAAAAGGTGGTGGCGACAGGCGATAGCCTAGCGGGCGGCACTGTGACCGGGCTGTTTGGTCTTTCGAGCTTCAATAACGGCGGAACGCTAGTCTTCGCGGGCTCCGTGACCATCCCGCCAGCTACGACCCAGACCAACGGTCTGTTCGAGGGAATAGCGAGCGGTGCCGTTTCGACTCTGGTGCTAGATGGAACTACCGCGCCTGGGACCGGGGGCGGCACTTTTTTCACTCAGTTATTCGGTGTCTTTCCGAGTGGAGCCGTACAGATCAACGACGAAGGCGACTTAGCGTTTCGCTCGGGCGTAAGTGGCGGGACTTCGAACTCAGGTTACTTCCGGCTTTTGCAATCGGATCACACGCTGAGAGCCATTGTGCTTCAAGGACAGGCCGTGCCAGGTGGGTTGGGTACCTTTGACCTAATCCCCGCACCTACATATCAGGGTGGAGGCTTTGCGCTCGGTCCGGACGGTGCGATGGTGTTCTCAAACAATTTCGTGACCGGCGCCAGCGTAACAGACAGGGGCGATTTCGGCGTAACCGCCGGAGGGACAATCTTCAAAATCATCTCCGCCGGAGATGCTGTGCCCGGAACAGGCGGAGGCCTCCTTTCGATCGCGACCCCGTCGTTCTCTTCGGATGGAAACGGCGGATTCGCCGCGTTCGTTGAGGCGAGCGGGGGCACGGCGCGCGAGGTAGTTCTTTGGACCAATGCGGGGGGCCCTGCAGTGCCAACAGTGTTCATAGACGCACCGACGTCCGGGGCGACGGTACAAGGGACGGTGACGGTTTCCGGATGGGCGATCGACAACTCCTCCACAGAGGGCACCGCCATCAGCAGCGTGCAAGTCAAGGTGGATGGCACAGTGGTGGGAACGGCGACGTACGGGTCAAGCCGTCCCGATGTATGTGCCGTCTATCCCGGCAGGCCGAGCTGTCCCAACGTGGGTTATTCGTTTTCGCTGAACACGTCTTCCTTGAGTCCGGGCAGCCACACCATCACCGTGACAGCGACCGACAGCGACGGGACTCCCGACGCTGGTTCTTCTAGTGTGACGGTGACGGTGACGGCCGGTCCCACACTGCCATCGGTTTGGATTGATGCGCCAACTCCAGGGTCCACCGTGTCGGGGACAGTGACGGTTGCAGGATGGGCGATCGACAATACCTCTGCAGTGGGCACCGCCATCAACAGCGTGCAGGTCAAAGTGGATGGGTCAGTGGTGGGCACTGCGACTTACGGGTTGAGCCGTCCCGATGTGTGTGCAGCTTTTCCTGGCCGGCCCGGTTGTCCCAACGTGGGCTATTCGTTTTCCCTGAACACGTCTTCATTGAGTCCGGGGAGTCACACCATCACGGTAACGGCCGCCGACAGCGACACCACTCCCGACGCTAGCTCTTCGAGTGTGACGGTGACGGTGCAGGCCACGCCGCCAACTGTTTACATTGATGGGCCAACGGCAGGGTCAATCGTATCGGGCACGGTGACGGTTGTCGGATGGGCGATCGACAATACGTCTGCGGTGGGCACCGCTTTCAGCAGCCTGCAGGTTAAGGTGGATGGGACAGTCGTGGGGTTTGCCACCTACGGGGTAAGCCGTCCCGATGTTTGTGCGGTCTATCCCGGCAGGCCGAGCTGCCCCAACGTGGGCTACTCCTTTTCTCTGAACACCTCTGCGTTGAGTGTGGGCTCTCACACCATCACCGTAACAGCCACTGATAGCGACGGGATTCCAGACTCGGGCTCTTCGAGTGTGACGGTGACGGTGCAGGCCACACCGCCAACGGTTTACATTGATGGGCCAACGGCAGGGTCAATCGTATCGGGCACGGTGACGGTTGTCGGATGGGCGATCGACAATACCTCTGCAGTAGGTACAGCTATCAACAACGTGCAGGTCAAGGTGGATGGGACGGTTGTGGGTACTGCGATTTATGGTTCCAGCCGTCCTGATGTGTGTGCGGTTTATCCTGGCAGGCCCGGTTGTCCCAACGTGGGTTATTCGTTTTCTCTGAACACCTCCGGGCTCAGTGCGGGGGCTCACACCATTACGGTGACAGCGACTGACAGCGACGGGACTCCAGACTCCGGCTCAGCGTCTGTCAGCGTTACGAAATAAAGGTTTTTTGCCAGCTGTCTCGACTTAGTTCGGGCTCACTGGTTGGAAGCTCACCCGGTCGCCGGTGGCATTGAATTTAGCTTCCTCAAGCGCGTGCAGCTGACCCTGTGCGTCATACTCTTCGGTCTGATCTCTCGAGCCATCCGGCTTGACAAATCAGGCTGCAAATCGAAAGCGATCTCGACTTGGGTAAACTAATTCGCGGTCACCGTATCCACCGCGACTTCGGTTAGAAGGCGTCCTTTAGCTGCGCACGTCGAGCAAAAATCTCTGCACCGATCTCTCGCGCGGCTGTGACGGCGAACACCGTACGTGAAGGGATGATAGGAGCTTACCTGACCAGATCGCATGATTGGTGGAAGGACTAAGGCTGCTTTGAGACGCAAGATGCAACAAGAAGAGCCCGGCGTCGGGCGCGTTTTGACAGCCGGGCCTTGACAGGACTAAACGCCAAAACGGACACTTCCTAGGACAATGAGTGTTCGGACGCTGCTTCACTTGCTCCAAGCTGGGCGAATTGGCTGCCCAATCAGCAATGCGGGGCCGGCGCCCTTCCGCGGAACGAACTTCTGGGGACGGCCACCCCATACCTCTGCCGTATAGAGATTGCCGTCCTGGTCGACGCTAAACTGGTGCGTTCCCCAAAGTCCGCCCGCTGCTGGCGTCATGGTGCCCCAGGTATTCAGCAGCCTTCCGTTGAGGTCGTACTTGTAGAACTTGAAATTCCCGTGGCCATCCGACATCCACAGATGCTGGTCCGCACTCATGTAGAGATGATATGTCGCGGTCGGTCCATCGCCCAAGTACCACTGATTGAGAAATTTGCCATTCTCATCGAACACCTGGACACGTCGATTGCTTCGGTCGTTGATATAGAGCCGCCGCTGGTTGTCGATCGCAATGCCGTGCACGGTGTTGAAATAGCCGGGCCGCTTCTCGTTACCGCCCTGCTCGCCTCTTTGGCCCCAGGCCATCAAGAACTTTCCGTTCTTATCGAATTTCACCACACGAGTTTCCTCATAACCATCCGTGACGAAGAAAGTGCCGTCCGGCAGCCAAGCGATGTCTGTTTGGCGGCCGAAGGTCTCACTCGGCGGCCCGGTCTTTTGGATGTAAGACGGTCGCCCTGTATTGCCGGTCATTTTCGCATTCCGCTCGGTGGTGGTATTCAACGTGCCGATTGTCTGTAACAGTTTCTTACCGTCATTGCTGAAGATCCGAATGACCTCGTGCCCGTCGTCTATGGCCCACACGCGCTTCTCAGGGTCATAAGGATTGATGAGAATCTTGTGCACACGTCCTTGCGATAGCTTATTGGGATTATCGGGCTTGAACAGGGAATCCCACTGTGTCCATGCCTCTTTCACATTCCCCTGGCTATCGAACACGGTGATGATGTGTTTCCACCGGTAATCTTTGCCTTCAACCCCCTTGTAGTCGTCAGAAGCCTCGCCAGGGCTGGCATACGGCCCCACAGACGCATTTCGCGCGTACATGCCAACGCCGGGAAGTTGCAAGTGAACCATCATGCCTAGCGCGTTCGGGAGCTCAACATATTGCGGCTTTATATTCGTGACGTCGGGCAATTCGCCACGCATGGCCACGAAGATGCGATCGGGATTCTGCACGAAAATTCCTTGCACCGCGCCCCACGTCCAACCCTTTTCTTCCGGAAACAAAGTAGCCAGAGGCTTGGGCCAGTTTGGGTCCACTCGGTAAGGGCCATCCACCAATTGGTCGCTCGGGTTTTCTGGATCAACCCACTGCCCCGACGTAGTGTGTTGGGGTGCAGCGTTCACGGTTGCCGAATTCCCAAAATATCTAGAAGCCGTCACATCGATAGTTGCGAAGACCAAGATTCCGACGATAATCATGCGGCTAAGTTTCATTGTGACCTCGTCTATTCTCCGTACTGCTTTCGACAGCACCTCGGACCATATTAGCCAAATACTCTAAGCCGCGACGGGATGAAGTCAATGAAGACGTTAACGGCGATACAGTTTGAACGATTAGGGGTACTCTTTGGAGGGAGCAATCGCCAATGGAGGATGACTGACTATGTTGACCTTGCGACAGACTGTCATTTGGGGTTTGGCAGTTACAGCGGTCGCCGCGGTTTGGCATGTCAAATCACCTGCACAGGAAAACTCCCCTACTGGAGTAATTACGGTCTTTGACCACGCAAAACTCGAGGCTTCTTTTACCAAAGCACTATCCAATGGCGGCAGCGATCTCCTATGGAGTCACACGTCGAATATAGGGACGTACAATGTGGATACGCACAGCCGCGAAACTGTGACGTCCGCCTGCAAACCCGGGGGTTGCAGTCACAAAGACTTTACGGCGGTGGTGTATGTGGTGAGCGGTGCTGCGACTTATGGTCATCGGTGGAACGGCGAAAGCTACGGCTGACAGATTCGGGGGTCAATCGATCGGAGGCGGCCAGTCACATCGCATCAGCAAAGGTGATGTCTATATTGTTCCTCCTGACACGATCCACTGGTATAAGGACGTTGAAAAGCCGTTCCGCTACATAGAAGTGCCGGTACCCTAAATACCGCGTTTTTAGATCTGCAGGCAAAATCAGACCGAAGGAAGGAACGTTATGGCGCCCAGAAAAGAAAATGAGTCAATCAATTGGGGGCAAGCGAGTCCATGCGGGGGTTCCCGCCGTGGGTTTCTGAAAGGGGGAGCGGGTTTAATAGCTGGTGCGGCTGCCGTGCAACTCCTGCCCACCCCGGTGACGGGTCAGGCTGCACAGAACGCTAGTGGAACTTTGCAGGCGCTTATGAACACCAATGGGCGCGCCATCCTGCTCAAGGACGGAATCGTCCTCAGTATGGATCCGAACGTCGGGGACTTCGAGAAGGGCGACATACTCATTCGGGGGAAAACGATCGTATCTGTCGGCAGGAACCTGGATGTTCTCAATTCGGCCATCGTGGTGAACGCAGCCGGCATGATTGTTATGCCGGGATTCATCGATACGCACCACCATCAATTTGAGACGCCTCTGCGCAGTATTCTCTCTGATGGTTTGCTGGGCGCCGCTAGCGACAGTGTGAGTAGTTATCAGAAAACGATCATCGGCACTTTCACTCCCGCCTATCTGCCCGAGGACGCGCGTCTCGGCGAACTTGTGGCATCGCTCGGCCAGATCAACGCGGGCGTTACCACGACGGTTGACACATCCCAGGTGTCTCTCACGCCGGAACATACCGACGCCTGTATTGTCGGTTTGAAGGAGTCCGGGCGCCGAGTTCTGTTTGCCTACTCTGCCGGCCAAGGTGCGAAAAGCCAATATCCACAGGACATCGTTCGGCTGCGAAAACAGTATTTTTCATCCGACGACCAGTTGTTGACACTGGCCCTGGGCAATGCCACGAATGCCGACCACTGGAAGCTCGCCCGTTCGGTGGGTGCGCCCATTGTCTCCCACATTGTTGATATGAGCACCTTGGAACCGATGGCCAAGGCCGGCCTGATGGGCGCAGACAATGAGTACATTCATTGCACACGATCGGGTAACGAAACCTTATGGAAGGCGATCGCGGATACAGGTGGCAAAGTATCCATTGCTCCAGCCATCGAAATGCAAATGCGGCATGGGATGCCTCCCATTCAGACAGCGCTCGATCACGGCATTCGGCCGAGCTTAAGTGTAGATGTCGAGTGCAACATGACTGCTGACATGTTCTCGATCATGCGTACGGCTTACACGCTTCAACGTGCGCTGATTAACCAACGTGCCCTTGCCGGGGAGCAGAACCTGCCTACGTTGGTTACTTGCCGTGATGTCATAGAATTCGCCACCGTCTCTGGCGCGCGCGTGGCCCACCTCGACAGCAAAGTTGGCACGCTGACCCCAGGCAAAGAAGCAGACATCATCATGTTGGCCACCGATCGAATTAACACTTTCCCGCTGAACAATGTGCCCGGTACGATCGTCACACTCATGGATACCAGTAACGTAGAGAATGTGTTCGTCGCTGGCAAGGTGGTGAAGTGGCAAGGCAAATTAGTGGGTATGGATCTGAACCGGCTGCGAGGCGACATCGAGAAGTCTCGCGACGGACTTTTGGCGCGAACTAAACAAAGGCGCAATTTCTTTGGGAGCTGCTGTACAGCGGCGTAGTGGCCCAGTGGGCCGGGCATTGGGAGGACGCAAATGTTCCGATGGTCAAAATCACTGTGGAGTCAACCGAGGCTAACAGCAACCTGCCTGTCCCTTGTATTCGCCGTTGGGATCGCGGCGTGGCCGCAGTCACCCGGGCTGACCATAACGCTCGCAGGACAGTCAATGATTCGGTCCGATCTGCGCGCCACCGCGCCTTCTGCTGTGCCGGGTGTAGCCTCTCTTCTAAAAGGTGACGTCAAATTTACAAATTTCGAGGGGACCGTCGCAGAGCCAGGTCAGCCGAACGACCATGTACCGGAGCAACGGCCCAACGGGGGGTGGCTCGCCCCACCGGGCACGCTCGATTCATTACAGACCATAGGTTTCAACTTGGTTTCTCTATCCAATAACCATGCGTGGGATCTTAGGGCCGTTGGGATTCAAAACACTCTGAAAGAAGCCGGCAGGCTGAAGCTGGTTCATGCAGGCATCGGGAACACGCTGAACGAGGCTGTATCGCCGGGCTACCTGCACACTCCTAATGGCACAGTCGCGCTCATAGGAATTGCTTCAGGTGAAGTCGCACCTGGAGGCGCAGCTACCCTGACGCGGCCGGGCGTGGATGAACTCCGCGTCGACCAGGGAAGCCTGGGCAACGTGATTGGCTTGACCTCGGACCGTTATGGGCTCCCGCTTAAGCGAAACGAGCAGGATGCGGAGCGCATTCTCCAGAGCATTCGGAACGCTCATAAGCAGGCCGATCTCGTCATCGTGTATCAACACAACCACATTTTCGAGAAGCCATTCGGGACGATCATGTCAGAAGAGCTACCAGAGCGCTTGGTGCCAGCGCCTTGGATCAAAGAATGGACGCACGAAGAAGTCGATGCCGGGGCCGATATCATCGTGATGCACGGCGCACCTCTTGTCCATGGCGTCGAGATTTATCACGATCGGCCTATCTTTTACGATCTGGGTAACTTCATCTTTAATCTGCCACTCACATCGGGGCTTGACGAGCCGATCATTTGGGAAAGCGTGGTCGCGCATCTCAACTACCAAGGGAAGAATCTCCGATCGATCATGTTCCAGCCGATTTTTCTAAATAAGATTGGAGAGGGGCAGCCCGACGCGCACGATGGACACACGAATAACCTTTTCTTGGATACGCGCGGCCTACCCAAGCCAGCAACCGGGGATCAAGCACATTACATTCTCGAGCGACTTGCGGATGCGTCACGACCTTTCGGAACAACAGTGGAGGTTAAAGGCGATACGGCTGTGATCGATTTTAAAGGTAGAAATTAGAACCTATCGACACTCAATTCGGATTCCATCGACCACTTCAGGAGAAGGTAATCGAAATGGGTCGCTCTCAACTCGCTGCCGGACTCGCCGTAGCCCTTCTGCTGGTTCTATGCCGATCTATAGCTTCCGCACAGGGTGCCGACCCCAAGCAACTGGAAAAGGCCAAGGAAGTCCATCGGCGGATCATTGCCTTCGACAGCCATCTGGACCTCCCCTTCGACTATCCCGGCGCATCAGCCGACGGGAAGACACAATTTGATCTGCCGAAAGTAGCGCGAGGGCAACTGAAGGGCGCGTCGCTGGCGGTTTTTGTACCGCAAGGCCCGCGGACTCCGGAGGGATATGCTAAAGCGCGAGCCGACGCTGAGAAAAAGTACAACCTGATTAAGGCCGTTGCCGAACAGAACCCGAACTTGGCGGCGCTCGCGTACTCTCCCGAGGATGTACGCCGCATTGCGGGCCAGCACAAATTCGCGGTCGTGCTAAGCGTTTTGAACGCTTATCCCTTTGGTACGGACCTTTCTGAAATCAATGAATGGTACCGCCGCGGCGTGCGAATCGTTGGTTATACTCACGCTGGCCACAATCAGTGGGCGGATTCCTCACGGCCGAGCCAGGCGCTTGGCGACGCCCAGGAGGAATACCGCGGATTGTCGGAGTTAGGCAAGCAAGGCGTCTCTCGCCTCAACGAACTTGGTGTACTGATCGACGTTTCGCAACTCACCACGCCTGCGCTCAAGCAGGTCCTCAATCTCACCAAGGCGCCGGTCGCCGCAACTCACTCCGGAGTAAAAGGCCTCGTCGATAGCCCGCGCAATCTGACCGATGAAGAACTTGAACTAATCAAGCAAAATGGTGGGGTAGTTCAGATAGTCGCGTTTGGCAACTATGTTCGCCCCATTCCAAAGGAAGTCACCAACCAACTTGCCGCCTTGCAGGCTGAATACGGCTACAAAGGAGCCGAGCCGCCAGCAGATTTGTCCGAGGCCAGACGTAGGGAATATACTGAAAAGAGTCAGAAGATTCTGTCGGTAGTTCCGCCCGCCACAGTCGCCCAACTTGCCGATTCGATCGACTATGCAGTTAAGAAGATCGGAATCGATCACGTTGGTATCTCTTCAGACTTTAATCACGGGGGAGGAGTACTGGGCTGGGAGAATGAAGGAGAATGCCAGAATGTCACCGCGGAACTGCTCCGCCGGGGCTACGCGGACAAGGACATTGGCAAATTATGGGGCGGCAACTTCTTGCGCGTATGGGCCGAAGCTCAACGCGTCGGTAAGGCAATGCGAACTCGCCATCAGGTTCGCGGTCGGTAACTGGCTGGCCGTTAGACGCAGCAGATTTTTGAATTGACGCATTAACTCCCTCAAGCGTCCACGTACACTTTCAAGACGTACCCGATATGCCGCGGGAGTTACTCGATAACACAACCCGAATAATCCCCGGCGACGGAGTCAGTCCCCTCATCCACATTCTTCGCAAGCTCGCCGACAAGGGATATTCCGGTCCTCTCTCGGTCGAACTTTTTCTGCCAAAGTTCCAACAGGGCGATCCTTTTGAGGTGGCTCGCGAGATCCTCCAGAAAGCCGGATCGGTCATGCATCAAGCCCGTGTGATGTAAAGACGGTCACCTGTCGAGGCGCACGGTGTTTGCCGACATCCTGCCGCTCAGTTCCAATTCTGGCCTCTCGGTGATTTCCGCCAGCCTTCCGTGGAATGCGATTATATCGGCTGCATTTTGGTCCGTTGTTTCAGGTTTAATCCAGAAGGAAACGGGAACTGCCACGGTAACTTATTGAACGCCGCGCACGTGGGACATTCCCTCGGGATTGGGATCGAGTCAATGTTCCACGATTGCGCCTTTAAATCGAAGCTCAACCCGCAAACCAATTTCTCGGCTAGAGCGCAGGCGAACCGGGATTCTGCTGCTGCCGCTTCCATTCTTTCTCGAAGGTGGCTTCCCGTTCAGACACGTATGCCTTGTACCCCTCTGGGTCGATGAGTGGATTCGCCTCGCCTGCTTTCGCCTTCTCGTACTTGGCTTTCATGCCGAAATATGCCCCATGCGCCCCTAAGAAAAGATCGCAAGGCAATCCTTTGAGTACCTTGAAGGTCTTGACGTAATCTTGCGCGATTTGTGGGTAGTCCTTGTTTCCCACCAGCAGATATCCAGGATTTACGTTGGGGCTGCCGATGATCACGGCGTTCAACGTTCTGGCGCCCTCATGAACCTGCATGGTCCATGTCGTACAGCCTTTTGTGTGGCCGGGCGTCATGTGCGCCGTCAGTCGGGAGCCTCCAAGTTCGACCGTGTCCCCATCGTGCAAGACGCGATCCACGTGAGCGCCGGGCCTACCAGGCGCCGTGCTCTCCACGGCCGGCACATCCGCGTCCATAACCATCAGTCTCGCGCCGGTCTCACGTTTTATTAATCCGACGCCCTCGTCATGGTCCGAGTGTGCGTGACTGATCAGCAAGATCTTTGTATCGCCATACTTGAAACCAAGCCCTACGATGCTCTTGTGGATTAGCGGGACGTCCTCCGCAAAATCTGAATTGATCAGGATATTTCCCTGTGGAGTGTTGATAAGGTAGACGGCCAGATCAGCGGTCCCAACATAGTAGAGGTTGCCCGCAATCTTGAATGCCGGAAACGGCCGATGCCAATCTGGATTAGCTTGCGCTCGCAACACCGAGTTTTCCGACGTCAGTAAGACCGAGCCAAAAATGAACGTCAAAAACAAAAGGCGCTGAAACATTCTCGACATCTCCTCAATTGCTGTCGGTCTGGTATTGGGGAGTATATACCTCTTGCCGCGCTGCTAAGGGTGGCAGTAATTGCGTTCACTTGAGTTTGTGAGTGAAGGAATACGCTTGAATATCCGTGTGAGCGGCAGGACCTCCAGAGGCACTCCCGGGCACGATCACCGCGACCTAGCTGGTCACGGTGAATTGGCCTTTCGGACCGGATATGGTAGCGCGGAGTTGCGGGCTATCACCTTTGACAATGGGGATATCGAGACCGAGGAGAGCGAATTGCTCAGAGAGTGACTCTGTAGGAGTTGCTCGCACCGAATCCGCCATATACGCGGTTCCAGCGAGTGTTAAACTTCGGTCCATGCGGGCGCCGAGAATCGACCGGATCAGTATTTGGCTCATCTGCGTCTCGTTTTTCTTCGCGGGGTTTCTAGCTGGTCCGCGTCTTTATCACACGTTGCTTCTCGCTAGTTGTGCGCAGATCGCGGCTGGAGTCGCCGCGTTAGGAATGGTTTATGTCCACTGATTTGGATAGAGAACTAAACGAGAACTCCCGCGAGCTTCCCACTGACGACGATTTTCCTGCGCCGTCTCGTTCGCGATCGCAGCGCGTGGTCCGCGCTCTACTTTGGGGGGCCATCGCGGCACTGATTTTGGGTGCAATCGCGCTGGTCTATTACCGCCGCGCGCATCCTGCGCCCGTGATGCACTACGAAACGGCCGGTGTGGATCGCGGCACCATCGCTGCAAAGGTTACAGCCACGGGAAATCTTTCCGCCCTGCTCACTGTTCAAGTGGGCAGTCAGGTCTCGGGCCGAGTACAGAAGTTGTTCGTCGATTACAATTCGACAGTGAAAAAAGGCGAGACCATCGCCAAACTGGACCCCGTCCTCTTCCAGGCAGCGCTGCAGCAGGCTCGCGCCA
>Ga0210394_10001059_pt1 | contig 47386 bp, 37 predicted proteins | sample IncBWC12MmetaG_FD_160121 | JGI IMG/M metagenome (GOLD analysis project Ga0210394, IMG submission 160121) | Forest soil microbial communities from Barre Woods Harvard Forest LTER site, Petersham, Massachusetts, United States - Inc-BW-C-12-M | ecosystem: Environmental > Terrestrial > Soil >...
AGTTCGCGCGCGATCTGCGGAATATCCGGCAACTCCATCGTGCCTTCGATCAACGAGTGGCTCGCCAGAATCTGCTCGAGCAGCGTCGAGCCGGCGCGCGGCAGGCCGAGAATGAAGATCGGATCCGGTGCGGTGAGCCCGTAGCCGGCGCGCGCGGCGAAGAACTCCCTGGTGAACAGCGCCTTTGAGCGGCCCACGAAGTCGGCATTCTGCCCGGCGTTGTAGGGGTGCGACCGGCGCCGCAGCGCGTTGCCGGCGGCGTAGTGGACGAAAGACTCTTCGTGCGCCGCCGCATCCTCGAGCGCCTTGCCGAGCGAGAATTCGAAGTGCAGACGATCCTCATCGCTCAGGTCGTTACGCGCGAGCGCGTCGCGAAGGCGGAGCACGTCGGCTTCCGCAAAGCGGAACGTCTTGAGGTTGGCGAGGCTCCAGTAGGCCTCGCCCAGGGTCGGCTGTGTGGCGATGGCGCGGCGGTAGGCTGCAATGCTGTCCGCCAGGCGACCGCTCGTCTTTAGCGAGTGACCGTAGCTCATCCAGACCTTCGCCTGCTGCGGAAACTCCTGCAGCACGGCCTCGTAGATCCTGGCCGACGCCGCGTAATCGCCCACATTGGCGAGCACCGCGGCCTTGAGGTTGCGATAGCCCGGATTGCGGGGCTCCTTGGCGAGCAGTTGCTCGACGTGCGGCAGCGCCGCCGCCGCTTTGCCCTGGCGGTTGAGCACGGTTGCGTAGTTATGACGGGCCGCATCGAAGCTCGGGGCGAGCTCGAGGCAGCGCTCGAGGAGCAGTTGTGCGTCCGCGTAGCGGCGCAGGCGCGCCGCAACCTCGGCCAGCATACGCAGCGCGGCGACATCGGTCGGATGGCCTTTGAGGTGCTCGCGCAGCAGCGCCTCGGCTTCTGGAATTCGGTTGTCGACGAGGGCCGCCGCCGGGGCGAGCAGGCGCGGATCCCTGGTCGCGGCCTTGATGTGCCGGGCGTACGCTGCGTCCGCCCCGTCGGCATCCCCGATCGCCGCGAGGTGGTCGGCGAGCGCACGCCAGGCGTCCGGCATATCAGATTTGAGGGCGACCGCGCGACGCAGCGCCGCGATGGCGGCCTCACCCTGTCCGAGGCTCCCGAGCGTCGTGCCGAGCTCGTACTGGGCCGTAGCCCAGCCGGGCTGATTGCGGCAGAGCTGCTGCAGGCCTTCCAGTGCAGCAGCCGGATCGCCGCAGGAGCGATGCGCAACGGCCAACAGCAGCATGGCAACGGGATGGGCGGGGACCACCTTCAGGATCTCGGCTGCCTGTTCGGCAGCCAGCGCCGGCTGCGCCGGCAGCAGCCGGGCGGCATGGCTCAGTGCGACCTCCAGCGAGCCCAGGGATTGTGTCTGGCCACTCAATCGCCCGGTCCTGCCAGCGCTGGCGGAGGCACGCATCCCGGTCGGACGAGACCGATGCGCGCGCCATCACGAGCGACGGTCGCTTTTTTCAAGGACACCACGTGCACCTCAACCACACCTGGTGGCAGCAGACTGCACCTCTCGGAGATGCTTGCCAGTCTGCCCGGTGGCCGAAAATCCCCCTCCGGCCGAGGCGCCCAAAATAGCTCACAGCCGGATGAAATGCCACGAAGGCGCAGCCGATTGATCCTCACGCCGCAGGAGGCTGAATCTGTCGCACCCGTTCAAGAGCAGGAGCAGCCCCGAGTGTGGGCCAGGGGAGGGGGACAAGCCGGGGAACCATCCATACCCAACCCGCCAGGCCCAGAACACTGACCATCGCGGCGAGCACGAACGCGGTGGTGAAGTGGTGGGTTTCCTCGACGAGCAGACCGGTGAGCGCCGGGGCGATGACACCGGCGAGATTGCCTACGGCGTTTTGGATTCCCACCCAGCGGCCCGAGGCACCTGGACCGGCGAGGATCTGCGACATGGCGAACACACCCGGCGAAGACATTCCGGAGAGGATCTGATAGACGAAGATCCCCCCGACTGCCCAGGGAGGCGATGCCAGCGCGATGCACAGCATGCAGGCGACCGACCCCACATGCGCCGCCACCATCACGGCCTTGTAAGCGAGGTTCGCGCGTCCGGAGCGCGCGACGACACGATCGATTGCCCAGCCCGCGATCAGCGCGCTCAGCGCGTTCACGACATAGGCGCTACCCGTCAGGCTCGCCATCTCGCCGGTCGAGAATCCGCGCTCACGCACCAGATAGAAAGGCAGCCATGTCAGCATGAAGTAGAAGGTGTAGTTGCTCGAAAACAGCCCGAGACTCGTGCCCCAAAGGGATGACTGTCTGAGAAGCGTGTGCAACGCCGGGCCGTCAACGGCGCTCGCCGGCATCGCTCGTTGCGGCAGCTCGACCCGCAACCAGGGCAACAGCCACAGAAGCGAGAGCCCACCGAATAGCCAGAATGCGGCTCGCCAGCCGAACTCCACCATGATGAGTCCGCCGCAGTAAGCGCCCACAGCCGGACCCAACAGGTACGCGAACGCAACGATGCCATTGGCGGTGCCCAGGCTCTTGACCGGTACCACCGTTGCGAGCAATTTCGAAACAGAAGGGAAGCCGGCGCTTTCGCCGATGCCGAGCAGCAGTCGCAGCGCGAGCAGGGCGGCGAAGGACTGTGCCAGGCCCACCAGCATGGTGGCGCACGCCCACACGGCGAGCCCCCCGGCCAGGACCCGCTGTGCGCCATAGCGCTCGGCGACCCACCCGACAGGGATCTGCAGCAGGGTATAGGACCAGAAGAACGCCGAGAACAACAGCCCCAGTTGGCGCGCGGAAAATCCGAGCTCGTCCTGGATAAGATGAGCGGCGGTGGGCACCGCGCCGCGATCGACATAGTTGATGAACAGCGCCGCCGCCAGCAGCCCGACGATCCACCAGCGCCTGCGCGCGCTCAGGTCAGACGCTGTCGACAGCGTCGTCAACTCGCATAGTCCGCTTCGCTGCGATCCAACAGCCGCTTCAGTGCCTCGAAATGCAGCTCGGTGCGTCCCTCGCCGCCGACGCTTACGCAGGATCTGAACTGCGCGGCGGTGGCCTGCACGATGCTCTCGGGGAGGATGCGGAGCTTGCGCCCGGTCGAGAGCGCCAGTAGCTGTGCCTGGCAGGCGCGCTCGAGGAAATACAATCGCTCGAACGCCTGGGCCGCCGTGTGCGCCGTCACCAGCACGCCGTGATTGCGCAGCAACGCGATCGGCTTGCCGTCCAACGCGCGTGCCAGACGCTCGCCCTCGCCGTAGTCAAGCGCCAGGCCCTGGTAATCGACGTAGGCGATGTCGTCATGGAACCCGAGCGCGTTCTGTGCCGCCATCTCCAGGCGCGGATCCTCGAGCATGCTCAGAGCCGTCGCATGAGGCATATGCGTGTGCAGCACGCACCGGGCCTGAGGCATCAGACGGTGTACTGAGAGGTGGATGTAAAGAGCCGTGTCCTCGACCAGGCCGCTGCCGGCCACCACGGCTCCGGTGAAGTCCAGCTCCAGCAGATCGCTGGCTCTCACTTCCGACCACAGTAGCCCGAAGGGCGCGAGGTAGAACCGCTCGGAGTGTCCCGGAACGAGCATCGTCATGTGATTGTCGATGCCCTCGCTGAAACCGAAGCGCGCCGCGAGGCGATGACAGGCGGCCAGATCGATCCGCGCCCGTCGTTCTGCCTCACTGCGCCATACTGGCTCCCGTGACGCGTTCATTGAGCGGCCTCGCACCCAGACCGAAGGACCATCACAATTATAGCCCTGGCTCTACCATGACGTCCCTCGAAGCCTGGGTGCGCTATCGAGCGTTCAACCAGTTTTCAGCCAGACGCACCCATATTGATCCGCCCAGCGGGATCAGTTCGTCGTTGAAGTCATAGCTCGCGTTGTGCAGCATGCAGGGCCCGGCGCCGTGGCCGCCGATGCGATGACTGCCGTCGCCATTACCGATCAGAAAATAGCAGCCGGGCTTTTCGAGTAGAAAGAAGCTGAAGTCCTCGGCTCCCATCGTGGGCTCGAACTCCTTCACGTTGTGCGCTCCCGCCAGAGCACTTAGCAGATTGCGCGCAAACTCCGTTTCCCTGGGATGGTTGATGGTGGGAGGATAGTTGCGCGTGAAGGTGAATTCGCCAGTGGCCTCGAACGCCTGACAGGTGGCTGCGGTGATTCGCCGCATGCGCTGCTCGATCATGTCGAGCACCTCCACCGTGAAGGCTCGCACAGTACCTTGCAGTTCACAGGAGTCGGGCACTACGTTTGTAGCCTCGCCGGCCCGGATCATGGTGACCGAGATCACGCCCGCATCGAGCGGGCTTTTATTGCGGGAAATGATGGTCTGGAACGCCTGTACGATCTGGCAGGCCACCGGCAGTGGATCGATGCCGTTGTGCGGCATCGCCGCGTGCGCGCCTTTACCACGGACAATGATCTTGAATTCGCTGCTGGACGCAAATGCCGGCCCGGATTTAATTGCAAACTGGCCGACCTGCAGGCCGGGCCAGTTGTGGGCGCCGAAGATTGCTTCCATCGGGAACAAATCGAACAGTCCGTCCTTGATCATCTCGCGCGCGCCGCCGCCGCCCTCTTCGGCAGGTTGAAAGATCAGGTATACGGTCCCGTCGAAGTCGCGATGACCGGACAGATGTTTGGCGGCGGCCAGCAGCATGGCGGTGTGGCCATCATGGCCGCAGGCGTGCATTCTTCCGTGGTGCACGCTCGCGTGAGCGAACGTGTTGTGCTCCGTTACCGGCAGTGCGTCGATGTCAGCGCGCAGCCCAACGGCACGGCTGGCGCTGCCGTTTTTGACTATGCCGATCACGCCGGTTTTCCCCAGGCCCCGATGCACAGGGATGCCCCAGGCGGTCAGTGTCCTGGCGATCAGATCCGAGGTCCGCTGCTCCTGAAAACCAAGTTCAGGATGCGCATGAATGTCCCGTCTCAGCGTTTGAATAGCGGCTGCCTCAGCCAGGACTGACTCAAGCAGTTTCATGGCTTGCGGTCCCAGTACTCCTCCATCTTGCGGCGCATGGCTGCGTCCGGGAGCCTGCCGCGGCCGGCGCCCTGGTTGTCCACCAGGTGGCTGACATTCGTTGAGCCGGGGATGGCACAGGTCACCGCCGGGTGCGAGACGACATACTTGAGCAGGTATTGTCCCCAGGTCGCCACGTCGATATCAGCCGCCCAGCCCGGCAACTCACGCTCGGCGGCCTCTCGCAACAGCGAAGAGTGCCCAAAAGGCAAATTAGCCAACACGGCGAGTTTGCGTTCCAGCGCGAGCGGCAGGATCGCCTCGGCCGCGTCGCGGTTGGCTATCGAATAGTCCACCTGGATGAAATCGAGCGGATAGTTGCGCATGACGTCGATGATCTCTGCGTGTTGGCTGACGCGGGACGTGGTTACGCCCAGGTAGCGAATCTTGCCGGCCTTCTTCCACTCCTGCATCAGGGGCACCAGCACCGCCACGCTGTTGAGATTGTGCACCTGCAGGAGGTCGACGCGTGGCGTCTTCAGCCGCTCGAGCGATCGCTCGAAGCTGGCGGCGCCCGTCGGGGTGGACGCGCTCGACGCGCTGCCCACGAGCTTCGTGGCAATAAACATCCGCTCGCGCGCACCGAGGCTCTCGAGCGCCTGACCAATGAGCGCTTCGCTGTCGCCATAGGCGGCGGCCGTGTCGATCACCGTACCGCTGAGCTCGCTCATGCGCTTGAGCTCGGCGCGGATCTCATCGCGGACCCCCTCGCGAAAGGAGTCGGTGCCGAGTCCAATCGTCGCAATCCTCTCGCCGCTCGAGGGTATGGGCTTGGTGATCAGCGGCAGCGACAACGCCGTCGGCTCGGCGGCCGGTACCGGCCTTGTGAGCAGGGTACTGATGCCCGCGACCACGCCGGCTTCGAGGAACTCGCGGCGCGAAACATTAAAATTGCCACGCTTGGTCATGTGATGGCCCTCCGTACTGCCTTAGGCCGAGCGCCGCCGCGCGACGTCGCCGTCTAAGTCTTGAGCTTATATCCTGTCTTGAAAATCCAGCTCACGACCGCCAGGCACAGCGCAAGAAAGCCCAGTGTCGCGGCGGCGCTCGCGACGACGTTCACGTCGGACACGCCGTAGAAGCTCCAGCGGAAGCCGCTGATCAGGTAGACCACCGGATTGAACAAGGTAATCTTCTGCCATACCGGCGGCAGCATGCTGATCGAGTAGAACGCGCCGCCGAGGAAGGTGAGTGGCGTGACGATCATGAGCGGCACAACCTGCAGCTGCTCGAAGCTGTCGGCCCACAGGCCGATGATGAAACCGAGCAGGCTGAAGGTTATAGCCGTCAGTATCAGGAAGGTTACCATCCAGACGGGGTGCGCAATTCCATAGGGCACGAACAGACGTGCCGTGACCAGAATCAGGATTCCCAGCATCACTGATTTGGTTGTTGCGGCGCCGACGTAGCCGAGCAGCACTTCAACGTACGATACCGGCGCAGACAGAAGCTCGAAGATCGTGCCGGACCATTTTGGCAGGTAGATGCCAAATGATGCGTTCGAGACGCTTTCGTTGAGCAGCGACAGCATGATGAGGCCGGGGATAATGAAGGCGCCGTAGCTGACGCCATCGATGGCACCCATGCGGCTGCCGATGGCAGCCCCGAACACGACAAAGTACAGCGATGTCGACAGCACGGGCGAGGCGATGCTCTGCATCAGTGTACGGAAGGTTCGTGCCATCTCGAAGCGGTAGATTGCGCTGATCGCCGGCACGTTCACTTTCGGGTCCTCACCAGGTTGACGAAGATTTCCTCGAGCGAACTTTCGCTGGAATGCAGGTCCTTGAAGTCGACATGCAGGTCGCCGAGGCGCTTGAGCAGTGTGGCGATGCCGGTTTCCTTGCGCTGCGTATCAAACGTGAACACGAGGGCATGGCCGTCATCGGTCAACTCGAGGGGATAGGCGGACAGCTCTGCGGGAATCTTCGCGAGCCGGTTCTGCAATTGCAGCGTCAGCTGTTTCTTGCCGAGTTTGCGCATCAGCAGGGATTTGTCCTCGACCACGAGCAATTCGCCCTTGCTGATGACGCCAATCCGGTCGGCCATTTCCTCGGCCTCCTCGATGTAGTGTGTGGTCAGAATGATGGTGACTCCGCTCTCGCGCAACCGACGCACCATCTGCCACATGTCGCGCCGCAATTCGACGTCGACGCCGGCAGTCGGTTCGTCGAGGAACAGGATCTGAGGTTCGTGCGACAGCGCCTTGGCGATCATCACGCGTCGCTTCATGCCACCGGAAAGCGTCATGATCTTCGAGTCCTTCTTGTCCCATAGCGACAGATCCCGCAGCACTTTCTCGCAGTGGGCAGGATTCGGGGCTTTGCCGAACAGGCCGCGGCTGAACTTCACCGTGGCCCAGACGCTCTCGAACGCATCAGTGTGAAGCTCCTGCGGCACCAGGCCGATCTTGCCGCGCGCGGCGCGGTAGTCGTGCACGATATCGTGACCGTCGGCCACTACGCTGCCCTCGCTCGGCGTGACGATGCCGCAAATGATGTTGATCAGGGTCGTCTTGCCTGCGCCGTTCGGACCAAGCAACGCCAGGATTTCACCGCGGCGAATCGTCAGGTCGATGCGCTTGAGCGCCTTGAGGCCACTTGCGTATGTCTTGCTCAGACCCGTGACCGTAACAATCGACGACGAAGCTGATGGACTGTCGGCAGGGAGACTTGCTACTGCTTGCACGGCGTCTCTTTCTCAGGAGTAGTGCCAGTGTAACGGGTCCGGCGCGGCAAGAGGGAGGAAGGCCGGCGAGCGCTTCGTTGGCGATTTTCGTCCGTCGAAGAGCGGGCGGATGTTGCGCGCGCGCTGAGCCGTTAGCGCGCCGCTAGCCCGTGCCGGTCAGGCGTAGGATGGCAGTGATGATGGCGGCAGCCGGGCGTGTGATGACCTGATTGAAGAGGTTGACGTCGAGGCCCGCCTGGGCCGCGAAAGTCGGCAGCAGGAAAAAAGCCCCGATCACGATCCACATGCCATAAGGGGCCAGTCGGGCGAGCGGTGCTGCGAGCACATTGGGCAGAATCCCCACGGCGACTCGGCCGCCATCGAGGGGCGGGAGTGGGATCAGGTTGAAGACCGCGAGAATGACATTGATGTTGATTGCGTTGACGAGATTCCTCAGGACCCACTGATCGATACCCGCCGGCAGAAAGTCGACCGTGTGCAACAGCAGGGCTGCGGCCGTCGCCAGCGCGAGGTTCATGACAGGTCCGGCTGCGGCCACCCAGATCATGTCGCGGCGGGGATTGCGCAGCTGTCCGAAGTTCACCGGCACGGGCTTGGCATATCCAAAGAGAAACGGTGCATGTGTCAACAGCAGGAGCGCCGGGAGCAGGAGCGTGCCGAAGGGATCGATGTGTCTCAGCGGATTGAGCGAGACTCGCCCGAGCTGCCAGGCAGTGTCGTCACCAAAATGATGCGCCACGAAGCCATGGGCCGCCTCATGCAAAGTGATCGCGAGAAGCACCGGGATCACCCAGGTCAAGGCCGAATAGATCATCAGGATTTAGTCAGAGGGTTGGGAATATCAATCTCGAATCCGAGATAACTTGAATCGCTAACAGTATAATAACTAAAGTATTGTCTGCCTCCCGGGGAGCGTTATCCCAGGTCGTCCTCATCTGCGCCAGTGGACTTTGGCGACACGGGAGGCGCCCCAGCGGATGCATTGACGGCACTGGCCGCGGCTGCGCGGCGCGCGGCGCCGCGACGGGTACGGCTGCGCACTCGATGGATGACCGGGTAGGCGAAGCTCGCGAGGTGCGAGTGGACACGCCTCAGATCCCTTACGGTGCGCAGAAACAGATCACTCTCCTCGGCGACGCGCTCGGCTGCGTCGGGCTCCTCGAGCCGGCTCGCGGCGGCCGCAGAGCGCAGCAGGCGCACGCTCAACACGGTTGCGGCCGCTTCGAACTCGCGAAACTGTGTCTTGCGGGCGGCCAAACGCTTGGCGTCACGGGGCTCGGCCTGCAGGAACACGGCGAGCGCGAGCCTCAGACTCTCGAGCAGTTCGCCGTGCATGGCGTCTACAGTCTCGAGCTCTTCCGGCGACAGCGCCCGGCCCCGCTTGACGCTGCGCACCGCGAACTCGACCAGGCTGTTGGTAACGATGTCGGCGATGTGCTCGAGATTGATCACCGCCGACAGGATGTCCTGGCCCCGGGCACCCTCCCGCTGGTTGTCGAGGGTCTGCTCGCCGCTCACGTCCGCGAGATAGCGGCGAATCGCGCCTCCCAGCTGATCGACGCACCGGTTCTGCGCGGCGACTGCCTCGGTCCGTGCGCGATCGTTATGCCTGAGGACCTCGAGCGCATCGCGCAGCATGGACTCGACCATGTCGGCGATACGCAGGGTTTCCCGTGCGGCGTTCGCCAGCGCCACCGTCGCCGAATCGAGCGCCGCGACATCGAGATGGACGGGGCGGCCGGGATCGGCCGGTGCCGGCGGGTCCGGCAGCCAGCGCGTGAGGAGGCGTGCGAGCGCGCCGACGGATCCCAGGAACACCGCGGCGAGCGCCAGATTGAATGCCAGGTGAAAGTTGACGATGAGGCGCCCGGGCGCGGGTTCTACCTGTTGCAGCGCGTGGCTGATCACGGGCAGGAACGGCAAGGCAAACACCACGCCGACGGCGCGCACCAGGAGGTTGCCGAGGGGCAGGCGCCGGGCGGCCGGAGTCGACGCGTCGATGAGCGGTGGCAGTGTGCCGCCCAGATTCGCCCCGAGCACGAGCGCGAGTGCGCCGGTGGGATCGACCACATGCGTCGCCGCGAAGGACGCCACGAGCAGCACAATGGCGATGCTCGAGTGGCAGGCCCAGGTGAGTGCGGCCGCAATGAACGCCGCGAGCAGCGGGTCGCGAGCGAGCGCGCCCACCACGGGTCGCAGCAGCGGCGTGTTCTCGATGGGTCCGAGCGTGTGCAGGAGTCCGGCGAGCGCCATCAGCATGAGCCCGAGGCCGATGCCGATCCGGCCGATGTTCTTCGCCCGACCGCCGGCAGCCCATCGAAAGACCAGCACGCCGATGAGCACCAGGGGCGGCCCGACCAGCGCCATATTGAAGGACAGCACCTGGGTCAGGAGCGCAGTCCCGACGTTGGCCCCGAGCATCACGGCGAGTGCCGGGGCGAGCGCCATGACGCCGGTCGCCGTGAACGAGGTCGCGAGCAGGCCCGTCGCCGTGCTGCTCTGGAGGAGCGCCGTGACCCCGAGACCGGTGAAAAACGCCCGAAAGCGACTGCCGAGATTCCGGCCAAGCCAACGTCTCAGGACGCTGCCGAACCCGCGTTGCACGCCCGTGCCGACCATGTGCGTCCCCCAGAGGAGGAGGCCCACATGACCTGCGAGTTCAATGAGTAAGAGTGTCCCGTTCATCGGCGCGCCCGTGGACCTTCAGCTCTGCGGGCTTCTGCGGCGCCGCATGAGGGTCAGTGCAATGGCTGCAGAGGCCACCATCAGGAACAGGCTGACCGCATTGAGCACCGGGGTTGCGCCCTCGCGCATCCGCCCGTACATCATGATCGTGAGCGGCGAGTCAGTTCCGACCAGCATCAGTGTCGTGTTGAAGTTCTCGAATGACATCAGGAAGGCGATCGCCGCCGAACCGATCAGCGCCGGACGCAGGTAAGGCAGCGTGATGGTCCACAGCACCGCCGAGTGGGATGCCCCCAGATTGAGGGCCGCATCCTCCAGAGTACGGTCGAAGCGCTTCAGTCGCGCGCTGATGGTGAGCGTTGCAATCGCGGCGATGTAGGAGAACTGGCCCAGGATCACCAGCGGCAAACCGGGCCGCAGAAAATCCGCCTCGACTCCGAACAGCGCGCTCCACAGGTCAGCCACGCGGCTCGCGAACGCCAGAATCGAAATGCCCAGAATGACGCCGGGAATGACGAGTGGCGTGAGCATGAGCATCGCAAGGGTGCCCTTGCCGGGAAACTGCTGTCGCTCCATCAGAAACGCATTGGCGGTGCCGACCGCCACCGACAGGCCGGTTACCCACAAGGCCACGACGCTGCTGGTCCAGATGCTGCCCAGCAGCTCAGAATCGCGGAACAGCCCGATGCGTCCGGCGGCTTCGTTGCCGAGGAACCAGTCGAGTGCGAACCCGTGCCAGGGTGGTGCGGGGTAGGGCGCATCGTTGAATGCAAAGAGCGCCACAACACCCAACGGCACGAACAGGAACAGCAGGAACGCGCCGACATAAAACGCCGTTGCGGCGCGCAGCCAGGCCGGCCGTGGCAGGGTGGGTATCACGCGCGCCGCATCACGTCGCTGAAGCGCTGTCCGCTGATCTTCAGGCCCAGCCAGACCATGGCGGTGGATAGAGCGAGCAGCAGGAAACCAAAAGCGGCTCCCTGCTCCCAGTTAAAGCGCGTAATGAACTGCGTGTAGATCTGCTCGGTAAACCACTGCGAGTTCTTGCCCCCGAGCAGCGTCGGTGTCAGGTAGTTGCCAAGGGTCAGCATGAAAACCACGATGCAGCCGGCGGTAATGCCCGGCGCGGCATGCGGAATGACGATCGCGCGCAGAATGGACCAGCCCTTGCCGCCGAGGTCGTAGGCCGCTTCGATCAGCGAGTTGTCCAGGCTCTCGAGACTGCCGACGAGCGGCACCACCATGAACAGCAGCGAGGTATAGACCAACCCCACGAGGATGGTGGCATCGTGGTACAGCAGTTCTGGCGGTTGCGCAGTGAGCCCAAGGTGCACCAGCAGTGCCGGCAACACGCCGGATTCGCGCAGCAGGATCATCCAGCCGAGCGTGCGCACGGTTTCGCTCACCCAGAAGGGAATCAGGCACACGACAAACAACAGCGCACTCATGCGGCCCCGCGCCAGCTTGGCGATGGTCCAGGCGATCGGAAATGCAACCAGCAAGGTCAGCGCAGTTGCGAGCGCCGAGAGCGTCGCGGTCCTGACAAACACGTGCCAGTACAGCGGCTCGCCGAAGAACGTGCGGTAGTGCGCGAGGCTGGCGACGTACTCGCGCGGGGCTACGCGCTCACGAAACGACAGTAGCGCCAGATCCAGGTGCGGCAGGATGATCAAGGCAAACAGCCACAGCAGCGCCGGGGCGAGCAGCAGCCCAAGCATGAGGCGGCGGTATCCGACCGCGGCTGCTGGCGCTTCAGGCATGGGCTGCGGGAGCCGGAAAACAGATCGCCCGTTGCGGATCAAAGGTGAAACAGATGCGCGCGCCGGCCTGCAGGTCGGCATAGGCCCCGCTCTGCGGTAGCGCAATGCGGAACTCGACATGACTCTGCAGCTCCCGCAGCAGCACGGCGGAGTTGGCACCGTCGAAGAGCAGGCTGATCACCTCGCCGGCATGCGCCGTCTGGCCGGCCGGCAGTTCGGCGGCTGTGCGGCCCAGCATCGTGGCCTCGGGCCTGATGAATGCCTCCACGGCCGCGCCCGCTGCAATCGCTCCCTGACGGCGGGCACGCACTATCCAGCCACCGCGGGTGGCGAGTTCCACCAGCGTGCCATCGACCGCGAGCGCCTTGCCAGCCAGGCGGTTATTGGCACCGACAAATCCGGCGACGAACGGTGTTGCCGGCGCGTAGTAGAGCTCCTGAGGTGTGCCGAGCTGCTCAAAGCGGCCGTGATTCATCACGCCGACGTGATCGGACAGCACCAGCGCCTCGGACTGGTCATGGGTGATGTAGACGAACGTGGTACCGAAGGCGCTCTGCAGCTGCTTCAGCTCGATTTTCATGTGTTCCCGCAGCTTCAGATCGAGCGCCCCGAGAGGCTCGTCCAGCAGCAGCAGCGTGGGCTCGAGTACCATGCTGCGTGCAATCGCGACGCGCTGTCGCTGGCCGCCGGAGAGCTCCTCGGTGCGTTTGCCGCCCGCACCGGCCAGGCCGACCCGTTCCAGCATGGCTTCGGCGCGCCGCAGACGCTCGGCACGGCCTACGCCGCGCCGCGCGAGCCCGAACGCCACGTTCTGCGCCACTGACATCATCGGAAACAGTGCGAGGTGCTGAAACACCATATTGACCGGACGCCGGTTGGGGGCCACCCGCGCCATGTTGCGTCCGCCGATGGCGACATCGCCGCGATCGGGCTGAATGAAGCCGGCGATCATCCGCAGCAGAGTCGTCTTGCCGCACCCGGAGGGGCCGAGGATCGAGAAGAAACTGCCGCGGGCAACACTGAAGGACAGATCGTCTACCGCCAAATGAGTCGCGAAGCGCTTGGCGAGGGCCCGTACCTCCAGATCCGGTGTCGCAACCATCGCGCCCGCTGCAGGCGTGCTCAATTGGCCGCCTTGACTCGGTCGAGAACCGCACCCTCGATTTCTTCAAGGCCGGGCGGGATCGCCGGATACCACTTGATGTTCTTAAGGCCATCCGGAAACGTTTCTGTGAACTGCGCGCGCAGGCGCGGATCCATCAGCTGATCGGCGCCCTTGGCGGCGGTGAAGTTGCCGACGGATTTGCCGACCTTGGCGGCGATCTCGGGGCGCATCACGAAATTGATCCATGCGTAGGCAGCGGCGTCGTTGCGGCCGCGTGCCGGCAACGCCAGCGTGTCCATCCACGCGACCGCACCCGAGCGGGGGTTGATGAACTTGATATCGGGATTTGCCCGGTTCAGCGCCCACCCGCCCGAGTCCCACGCCATCGCAGCATCGATTTCTCCGGAACGCACGCCATTGAGCAGCTGGTCCTTGTTGTCGTAGAAGAAGCGGAAATTCACCTTGCAGGCGCTGAGCGTCTTGCCGACTTGCTCCATGAGCGCCGTGTAGGCCTTGGTATTGTCGTACAGCGCAAAGGGATTCTTGCCCGCGGCGAGGGCGAAGGCCATCAGGGTCGGGCGCTTGAGGCGCACGGTGGTTCTGCCCCGAAGCTCAGGCTTGCACAGATCCGGGTAGTCGCTGATCCTGGTGCGCCTGGAATTGTAGATCAGCCCTTCAGTGCCCCAGATATAGGGCAGGCCGTAGAGCTGGCCGTCAATCGTGGCGTTCTTCCTGATGGTGTCGAGCAGCTCCGGCAGAAATTCATCCAGCCGCACTTTGCTCGTATCGAGTGGCTTGTAGATGCGGAATTCCTGCTGCGCTCCGAGGATGCGGTCCTGCGACGGCTGGGCGAGGTCAAAACCGGCGCCGCCGGTGGCGCGGAGCTTCGAGATCATCTCCTCGTTGTTCGAGAGCGTAACCTGAACCTGGATGCCGGTTTCTTTCCTGAACTGGGCAATGACCTCGGCGGGTACGTAGTCTGCCCAGGTAATGATCCTCAGTACTTTGGCATCGTCAGCGCGAGCCTGGCTCCCCGCCAGGAGTCCGAGTGCCAGGAACACAGTCAGCATGCGGCGCGTGGTGGAGATCATTTGCTCGGCGCCCCTCCGGGCCGATTGCTGGCGCGTTGACAAGCAAGTTTTTGGCGAGCTAGTCTCAATGTGACTTTAATTTGGAAATATAACATCGCCCCACCCGCTTGTCGTCGGATCGCCGCTCACCGGCGCTACCGCCATGTTTGACCTGCAGGGGCACCGCGGCGCACGGGGTCTGTGGCCTGAAAATACCCTCGCGGGGTTTGCTGGTGCGATGGAGCTCGGCGTGTCCGCCCTGGAGCTCGACTGTGGGATTACCCGGGATGGCGTGGTGGTCGTCAGTCACGACCCGCTACTCAATCCCGACTGCACACGCGACGCGCGCGGACGCTTTCTGGCGACTGCCGGTCCGTCGATCTTCGCTCTGACCTACGCGCAGCTGCAGTCTTACGATGTAGGCCGGATACAGCCGGGAAGCGCGTACGCCGCGCGGTTCCCTCAGCAGCAGCCCGTGGACGGCGAGCGCATACCGCGTCTGGCGGATGTGCTGACGCTGGTCCGCTCGCGCGGCCGCGGTCGGGTGCGCGTCGCCATCGAGGTCAAGACGTTCCCGGAGCAGCCGGAACTCACGCCGGCCCCCGAGCCGTTCGCGCAGGCGCTGCGGCTGGATGTGGAACGCACCGGCACCGCCGCGCTGGTCGCGGTCCTGGCCTTTGACTGGCGGGTGTTGAGCGCTGTGCGGCGGCTCATGCCACAGGTCGCGATGGCGGCCCTGACCGATCAGCAGCCCGGCGAAGACACCGTGCGGATCGGCTCGCCAGTACCGTCGCCGTGGCTGGGCGGACTTGATCCTGAGCACTTCGGCGGCTCGATTGTGCGCCTCGTCAAAGCCACCGGCGCCGGTACCTGGGGCCCGGACTTTCTGGATCTCGATGCGCAACGGGTCGAGCAGGCGCATGCTCTCGGACTGCGCGTCGTTCCCTGGACTGTCAACGAACCGGCAGACATGGAGCGGCTGCTCGCCTTTAATGTGGATGGCATGATCACTGACCGGCCGGATGTGTTGCGCGCTCTTCTCGAGGGCCGGGGCATGGCCGTCCCGCCGCGGCCGCAGCAGCACTCGTGACATGGGCCAGCCGAGCATCCTGGTGATCGACGGGAACCGTGCGGCGACACGCGAGCAGCAGGTTGCCGCCGGCGGCCAGCCCTCCGGCGAGGGCTACGCGCAGGTGTTGAGGAGCCTGGCAGCCGTAAGCTGCGACATCGTCCGGCCCGCGGACGGCGAAGTGCGGTTCGCTTGCCCCAGCGGCCTCGCCAGCTACGACGGCGTGGCGATCACCGGTTCGGCGCTGAACGTCTACGACGGTGGCGTGCACATTGAACGGCAGATCGACCTCGCGCGGGCGGTGTTTGCCGCCGGCGTGCCGTTTTTCGGCAGCTGCTGGGGGCTGCAGGTGGCGGTGAGCGCGGCGGGCGGGCGCGTACGCCGCAATCCGCTTGGGCGGGAATTCGGATTCGCGCGCCGCATCGAACTCGGGGACGCGGGACGCCGGCACCCGATGTTCACGGGCAAGCCGCCGGTGTACGAGGCGATCACGGTGCACCGCGATGATATCGAGCAGCTTCCTGAGGGCGCGGTGGTACTGGCGAGTAACGACATGGGGCTGCAGGCCATCGAGTTGCAGCACGGTCGCGGCATCTTCTGGGGTGTGCAGTACCACCCCGAATACAGCTACGGCGAGATTGCGGCAACCGCGCTGCGCTACGCTGCCGCGCTGATCGAGGAGAACCTGTTCGCCGATCGTGCGGAACTGGAAGCGTTTGTCACCGATCTGCGCACCCTCATGCGTGATCCTCGCGATCGGCGCCTGACCTGGAAACACGGTCTTGGCGAGGGCCTGCAGGACGAATCATGCAGGCTTGCGGAGCTGCGCAATTGGCTGGAGCTGCAGGTGTTGCCGTACTCGCGGCAGCGCCACTGAAGGCGCCACCGCGCCACCAGGGAATGAAGCCCGATGAACTTCACCGAGCACCCGGACTTTCCCGCAGCCTTGTCACTGGCCGAGCACCTCGCCGATGCCGCGCGCGGCATTGCGCTGCGGCATTTCCGCACGCCGCTCGCCGTCGAGCGCAAAGGCGACGGCAGTCCGGTCACCGTCGCGGACCGCGATATCGAGACCCACATGCGCCGCATGATTCGCGCGGCATTTCCCGAACATGCCATTCGGGGTGAAGAGTTTGCACCCGAGGGAAGCGGCGAGTTCACCTGGGTGCTCGACCCGATCGACGGTACCAAGAGTTTCGTCACGGGGTATCCTTTGTTCGGATCGTTGATTGCGCTGTTGCAGGCTGGCCGCCCGGTACTCGGCGTGATCGAAGTACCGGCGCTCGCCGAGCGCTGGGTGGGTTGTGAAGGTCGTGCCACGCTCTTCAACGGCAGGCAGGTCAGGACCAGCGCCTGCAGTGCGACTGAGCAGGCCGTCGTCTACACGACCACGCCGGAGACCTTCGACGCCGGGGAGCGGCGCCGCTTCGAAGCCCTGAGCGCGCGCGCCGCGCTGCGTCGCTTTGGCGGGGACTGTTACCTCTACGGCATGCTCGCCGGCGGTCACTGTGACCTGGTCATTGAGGTGCAACTCAAACCCCACGATTTTCTGGCGGCGATCCCGGTCGTGGAGGGTGCCGGCGGCAGGATCAGCGATTGGCGCGGGGCGCCACTTGGCACCGCCTCCGACGGCCGCGTGGTGGCGGCGGCCACCGAGGCACTGTGGAGCGAGGCGATCCGCGAGTTGAGCGCTTGACGCGGCTCAGCCAGCGAGGTTCAGATCGCCCTTGACCGCCGAGCGGAAGATACGGGCGTAGCCCGCCGCGTCCGTGGGCAGCGGATTGCCGGCCGCCGACGGATCGAGCGAGGCTTCGTGCCCGATGGTGTCCGGGTTGCTCAGCGGCACGCCGATCTCAGCGAGGGAGTGCGGGATATTCAGGCGCTTGCGGAAAGCCAACACCCAGTCGAACACCGCGGTAAACGGCTCACCGGGCAGGTTCAGCGTCCGGGCGATGACGGACAGATGGGGCTCGATCGCGCGGCGGTTGTGCACGATAACGTAAGGTAGAAGAACCGCGTTGGTCAGGCCGTGATGCGTGTTGAAATGCGCTCCGACCGGGTGCGCTATGGCGTGCACGCCCCCGAGTCCTTTCTGAAACGCCGTCGCACCCATGCTGGCCGCGGCCAGCATGCGCGAGCGCGCCTCGATGTCTTTGCCGTTGTCGCACGCGCGCGGCAGATACGTCTGGATCAGCCTCAACCCCTCGAGTGCTATGCCGTCGGCCAGCGGGTGGAACCCCGGCGCACAGAACGCTTCGAAGCAGTGCACCAGGGCGTCGATGCCGGTGGCCGCGGTGATCGCGGGCGGCAGGCCCACCGTGAGCTCCGGGTCGCTGATCACCACTCCGGGCATCATCTGCGGGTGGAAAATGATCTTCTTCTGGTGGGTGACCTCATTGACGACCACGCCGGCGCGGCCCACCTCCGAGCCGGTGCCGGCGGTGGTTGGAACGGCGACGATCGGTGCGATGCCGCGCCGGTCGGCGCGCGTCCACCAATCACCCACGTCCTCGAAATCCCACAGCGGCCGCGTCTGCCCGGACATGAAGGCAATCACCTTGCCGGCATCCAGCGCCGAGCCGCCGCCGAAGGCGATCACGCCGTCGTGGGCACGCTCCCGGTAGGCAGCCAGACCGTCCTCGATGTTGGCGGCGACCGGATTGCCGCGCACGCCCGCAAACAAGCCGCTTCCCGGCACAAGTTCGCGGGCGCGTCGCACCATCGGCGCATCGCGCAAGCCCTCGTCCGTGACCAGCAGCGGCCGCTTGATGCCGAGCAGCGCACAGGCCGCCGGCAGCTCGGCGATGCGGCCCGGACCCGCCCACACGGTGGTGGGATAGTTCCAATTCGCCTTAAGAATTGCGCTCACGTACTCACCCGCAGGTGGAATGATTTTGGCCGCGTCAGGTGCTCGTATCCGACTACCGAGAGCGTACAGCCACGCCCCGAGTCCTTGACGCCAACCCAGGCGAGGGCCGGGTCCAGATAGTCGCAGCGATTCATGAACCACGTGCCGGTCTGCACCTGCTCGCCGAGCGTCACCGCCGCGACCTCATCGCGCGTCCAGACCGCCGCGGTAAGTCCGAAGGAGCTGTCGTTCATCTGCGCCACCGCTTCGGCGTCGGAACGCACTTTCATAATGCCGGCGACCGGTCCAAAAATCTCCTCGCGCATGACCGACGAGCTGGCCGGGGCATCGAGGAGCAACTGCGGTGCCAGATACGGTGTACCGGCCTTGCTGCGGGGGAAGGCGCGCTCCTCGATCGCCGGCCGCGCGCCGCTCTCGATGGCCGCGCGCACCTGCGCGCGTATCCCGTCTGCCGCAGCGGTGCGCACCACCGGGCCGAGCGTGGTCTCTCGGTCCAGCGGGTCGCCGAGCCGGTACTGCTGAATCAGCTCGATGCAGCCGCGCGTGAAGCGATCATGGACGCTCTCGTGAACGTAGATGCGCTGCAGCCCACAGCAGGACTGACCGGAGTTGAAGTAAGCACCGTCCACGATGTTTTCAATGGCATGTGGCAAATCGGCATCGTGACGCACGTACACCGGGTCGCAGCCGCCGAGTTCGAGCCCCACTCCGATGAAGCGCTCGGCGGCGGCGCGCTGCACCGCCCGGCCCCCGGCCACCGACCCGGTGAAGGCCACGAAGTCGATACGCGGATCGCGGATGACTCGTTCGGTGTCGGCATGCCCGAGGTGCAATACCTGGAAAAGGCCGGCAGGCAGCCCGGCGGCCGCGAAGCACTCGGCGAATGCTTCCGCGCACAGCGGCGTCTGTGCCGAGTGCTTCAGCACCACGGCGTTGCCGGCCATCAGCGCCGGCACCACGCTGTTCACGGCGATCAGGTACGGATAGTTCCAGGCAGCCACGGTAAACACGACGCCGAGCGGCTCGCGGCGTATGAAGCGCCGAAAGCCCGACTTCGGTTCCGGGTCCACAGCGGCGAGCGCGGTGGCGGCGACCCCCGTCATGTAGCGGGCGCGCTCGAGCGTGCCGCGCACTTCGCTGGCGGCGAAACGTATCGGCCGCCCCATCTGCCAGGTGAGTTCGCTGGCTATCTGCGCGCCGCGCTGCTCGAACTCGCCGCAGAAGCGCTCGATGATGGCGGCGCGCTCGGCAATCGGCACTTCGCGCCACTGCGGCTGCGCCGCACGCGCGCGCTGCAGGGTCTGATCAATCTGCGCAGCCGTGGCGGCCGTGCGCTGCGCATACACACTGCCGTCGACGGGGGAAATGGTCTTTATGGTCATCAGATGATCTCGAAATACCGCGCCAGCTCCCAGTCAGTGACTGCGCGGCGGAATTCGCGTTCCTCCCACTCGCGGCTGGCGGCGAAGTGGCTCACGAACGGCGCCCCGAACAGCTCCTGGGCGGCTTTGGAGTGTGCGAGGCGCTCAGCCGCCTCACTGAGGGTGCGTGGCAACTGACGCTTGGCGGGGAGCTTGCGGTCATAGGCATTGCCGGTAATCGGCTCATCGGGCTCGATACGGTGTTCGATGCCCCACAGGCCTGAACCGATCGCCACGGCAATGGCCAGATAGGGGTTGATGTCCGCGGCCGCGATGCGGTACTCCACGCGCTGGCTCTTGGCGCCGCCCTGGATGACTCGCAGTGCGCAGGTGCGATTCTCCACACCCCAGGTGGCACTGGTCGGCGCCCAGTAGCCCGGCACCAGGCGCGAGTAGCTGTTGACGGTGGAGGCGACCATCGCGAGGAGCTCGGGCATCAGCGCCTGCTGACCCCCGACGAACCAGCGCATTTCCTCGGACATGGTATGCGAGCCTGCCTGATCGTAGAACGCGGACGATCCGTCTTTGCGCGCCAGCGAGACGTGCAAGTGGCCGCTCTGACCCGGCAGCCGCTCCGACCACTTGGCCATGAAGGTTGCCATCAGACCGCGACGCTGGGCGAGCACCTTCACGAAGGTCTTGAAGAGCGCAGCACGGTCGGCCGCTTCCAGGGCGTCGGTGTAATGCAGTGCCGCCTCGATGACGCCCGGTCCGGTCTCGGCATGCAGACCTTCGATCGGCATGCGCATCTCGGCCGCCATCTGCAGCAGCGCCTGGTAAAGCTCGGTGTGCACCGAGCTGCGCAGCACCGAATAGCCGAAATAACCCGGAGTCAGACTGGTCAATCCACGATAGCCTTTTTCGCGCACGCTCGCGGGTGTCTCGCTGAACAGGAAGAACTCGTATTCCGCCGCCGCCGCAGCGCCGTAGCCCATGACGGCCGCACGCTGCAGCACGCGGCGCAGCGCCGCCCGCGGGCACACCTCTTCGGCGGTGCCGGCGAACTCGCCGAGAAACAGCAGCATGTTGCCCTCGAGCGGCAGTGCCCGGCAGGTTTCGGGCAGCAGCCGCACCGGAGCATCGGGAAAGGCCGTGTGCCAGCCGGTAAAGGTGATGTTGTCGTACTGCTGGTCGTTGGAATCCCACCCGAGCACGACGTCGCAAAATCCCATCCCCTTGTCGAGCGCAGCAAAGAATTTTTCGCGGTCGAGGTACTTCCCGCGCAGGATCGCGTCATTGTCGAAGATACCGACCTTGACATGCTGCAGGCCCCGCTCCTCGACAATCGCCCGGGCCTGCGCACTCGTGCGCACCTCTTCTGGTTGCATGGAGGCAACTCCTTAAGCGGGTCAGCCGGAACTGGTTTCATACGCGCCGATGGTACCGTTGGCAAGGCGCTCTGCGGCCGTGCACCGTGGCGTGGATGCTCCATGGGCTAGCTGCCCGGCGCTGGCGCCGCGGCGCGCGCATTCAGCACGTACAGGTAGCCGGCGCCGAGTGCGGCGAGCGCACTGACAACCGCGAGAGTGGCGAACACGCCTCCCCAGCCAAACGCGACCGCGAGTCTCGCCATGACGGTGCCCGCGAGAATGCCTCCCATATAGCCCGTGCCATCGACCAGGCCGGAGGCGACCGCGCCGGCCTGCTTGCCGCCGAAATCGAGGGCGAAGGCACCCGGGAGAAATGAGTAGGGCCCGAGCAGACAGAATGCGACGATCCCGATCACTGCCACCGGTAACACCACCCCGGCCGAGTCCGGTCGCAGCGATGTAAGGACCAGGAGCGCCACGGCCGTTGCGGAGAGACCCAGGACCAACAGCAGCGAGCGGGCATTCGGTCCCAGACGGTCGCTGGCCCAACCGCCAAGCAGGACCGAGATGGCTCCGACGCCGGGGAAGATCGCGGACAAGCCGGCGGAGTGACTCACGCTGTAACCGAGGAAGTCGCGCAGATACTCCGGCGTCCAGGTGTTGAATGTCTCGCGCACCATGGTGGCGGCGAAACTCAACAGACAAACCATCAGGAATGCGCGGCTGCGCAACAGCGGCAGCACCAACGCCGCAAAATTCCTCGGGCCCGATTCCGCTGCGGAGAAAAGGTTGCGCGGGTTCGCCACCGCCTCCGGGTGGCCCTCGTCGGTGCGCGACTCGCGCAGGAACAGCAGGTTGGCGAGAAACATGAGACCCGCAACGCTGGCGCCGAACAGGAACAGCCCGCGCCAGCCGACCCCGTGTTCGAGCAGCAGCCCCATGCTCTGGCGCGCGGCGGCGTCACCGAGGAGGTAGCTGCAGGTGAGGATGGCGGCTATCGTGCCGTAGCGCGAATAGTTGAACCACCTGGAGGAGACCTTGACGAGTGCCGACCAACCGATCGACTGCGTCAGTCGATTACCGACCCACGCAAGGGTAAACATCGGCAGTGCGGAACTGGACGCGAACAGCAGTGTAAAAGCCGTGGCGCCGCCGGTGGCGATGAGCAGATTGCGTTTCCCGCCCCAGTAGTCCCCGAGGCCGGTGAGAAACCACTTGCCCAACGCATAGGCGAGTACGCCCCAGGAGGCCATCGAGCCGATGCTGACGATGGCGTCGGCGTGACTGATGCCGCGGCGCCCGAGTTCGTCGAGCAGCAGCGGCGTCGCCACCGACAGGTTGGAGCGGCAGAAGTAACAGGACGCGTAGCCCAGGAACAGGAGCAGCAGTGTGCGGCACTGCGCCAGGCGCAGCGCGCGCGTGGCGGGCACGGCTATCGCCGCCGCCGTCGGCGCGATTACGTCGGCCACGGCAGCGAGTAGGTCTTTATGTTGGTGAAGCTCCTGATGGCTTCCTGCACGCCTTCCTTGTAGCCCAGGCCCGAGTCCTTGATACCGCCGAACGGCGTGAGCTCCAGGCGGTAACCGGGGACCTCGCGCACGTTCACGCTGCCGACGTTCAGTTCCGAGATGAAGCGCGTGATGTAGTCCAGCCGGTTGGTACAAACGGCTGAGGACAGGCCGTAGGCGGTCGAGTTCGAGATGCGGATCGCATCATCAATGGTCCGGAAACTGATGACCGGCGACACCGGACCGAAGGTCTCCTGCCTGACGACCGCCATTTCCGGGTCCACTCGATCGAGCACCGTGGGCGAGTACAGTGCGCCGGCACGGATGTTGCCGTACAGGAGCCGGGCGCCGTGCGCGACGGCGTCGCTCACTCTGGCCTCGAACGAGCACGCCGCCGCCTCATCGATCACGGTGCCCATGTCGGTCTTGGGATCCATCGGGTCGCCGTACTTGATGGCGCGCGTCTTTTCCAGCAGCAGCTCGATGAACCGCTCTGCCACGGTCTCCTGCACCAGCATGCGCTTGATGGCGGTGCAACGCTGGCCGGAGTTCTTGTACGAGCCCGTGGCGGCGAGCGTGGCCGCCTCTTCGAGGTCCGCGTCTTCCATGACGATGAGGGGATCGTTGCCGCCGAGCTCCAGCACCTGGCGCTTGTAAACGGCCTTGGCGGCAATGTACTTGCCGGCCGCCACGCCGCCCGTGAACGTAATCAGATCCACATCCGCATGCGTCAACATCTCATCGGCGATCTCCTTGGGATCACCGGTGAGCACGCTGAACATCTGCGGCGGCAGTCCCGCCTCGTAGAGGACGTCGGCGAGCAGCAGCGCGCTGAGCGGTGTCTTCTCGGAGGGCTTGAGTACCATCCTGTTGTTGGTGGCGATGCTGGGAGCGACCTTGTGCGCGACCTGGTTCAGCGGGTGGTTGAAGGGCGTAATGGCGGAAATCACCCCCAGCAGAGGCTCGCGCAGGGTATAGACCTTGCGGCGCTTGCCGTGCGCGGTGAGGTCGCACGAGAAGATCTGCCCATCGTCCTGCAGCGCGGCGTTGCCGGCGAAGATGAACACGTCGCAGGCACGGCCCACCTCATAGGTCGAGTCTTTCTTGCACAAGCCGCTCTCGGCGGTGATGAGGTCGGCAATCTCCTCGGTGCGCGCCCGCAGTGCCTCGGCTGTCTGACAGCAGATCCGGTAGCGCTCGTAGCGTGTCAGGCGCGAGCGGAATGCCTTGGCAATCCCGATCGCGCGGCGCACCTCGGCCACGGCGGCCACCGCCACCGTCCCCACGAGCGCGCGCGTGTACGGATTGAACACTTCGCTGCTGCGCTCGGTAGCGACGCGCGCGCCGCCGATGCGCAGGCTCTCGCGCCGCACGCCGTCGTTGCGGCTGCTATTGGGCATGATTCAGCACCCAGTCGAAGGCATCGAAGTTGCGCCAGCGCCTGTTGGCGTCGAGGTTGTCGATGCGCCGGTTCATCACGAGCGGCACCGGCTGTTCCGAGAGGCCGCCGTGCGAGCGCAGCGGTGCATCCAGGCCCGAGAGGTCGTGCTTGGCCGCCGCGCCGCCGACGGCGACCGAACGGCTCGAGACCACCACCAGATCGCCGATCCGGTCGGCAGGCAGCTCGAAGCGGCTGGCAGCGTCGGCGCGCGTGAGCACCATATCGATGCCGCGCAGCGCCGCGAGCCGCGCGGCGAGGGCACGGCCATCGACATCAAGGGGCAGGTAGACCGTCGCGTACGAGCCGAGCGCCCCATGATGCACGACGTAAGGGTCGGTGATCGGCAGAATCACGCGCGTGCGTCCGGCACCGAGCCAGCCGTCCAGCACATCCTGCAGGTAGATTACGTTCGGGCTCGCGTCGAGCCGCGTCTTGGGGTTCATGCCGTGGTCGGCGGTGAGCGCGATGGCGCAGCCTGAGTGCTCGAGCTCACCCAGGTAACGGTCCATCATGCGGTAGAACGAATTGGCGTCGACCGAGCCGGGTGCGTGCTTGTGCTGCACGTAGTCGGTGGTCGACAGGTACATGATGTCCGGGCGACGCGTTTGTATCAGTTTCACCCCCGCGGCGAACACGAACTCCGACAATTCCGCGCTGTAGACGCTCGGCACGGGCATGCCGACCAGCTGCAGCACGTCGTCGATGCCGTGTTCGGCGAGCGTGGCCTGGTCGGCTTTCTCCGCGGAGAAGCAGATGCCGCGCAGCTGGTGGCCGAGGAGCTTGCGCAACTTGTCTTTGGCGGTGACCACCGCCACCTTGCAGCCCGCATCGGCCAGCGCGGCCAGGAGCGTTGGGGCGCGCAGCCACTTCGGGTCGTTCATCATTACTTCAACGCCGTTGTCGGTGTCGTAGAGGTAGTTTCCGCAGATACCGTGAACCGCGGGTGGCGCGCCAGTAACAATCGACAGATTGTTGGGGTTGGTGAAGCTCGGCATGACGCAGTCGGCGACCACCGCGGTGCCCTGCGCCAGCACCCGCTTCATCCACGGCATGTGACCGCCGGCCACCGCCTGGGAGATGTAGTCCGGCTCGCAGCCATCCACGCACACCACCACCGCGGGCCGCTCGGGCAACCGATATGTCCGTCCATTTACTTCGATGCGACGCATGTCAATCACCATCCCGGGAGCCGATTCAGGCCGCGGCGCGCATCTCCGCCAGCACTTCGCCGACTGCTTCGACTGCGCCGGCCATGCCGCGTTCGCCAAGCTGGCCCATGCAGCCGACACGGAACGTCTCCAGCGTCGTGAGCTTGCCGGGATACAGGACGTAGCCGTGCGCCTTGACGGCGTCGTAGAAGGTCTTGAAGGTGTAGTGCGGACTGTCCGGCGCGTAGAACGTTACGATGATCGGCGCCTGAATCGCCGCGGGCAGGAAACTCTTGAGTCCGAGTTTTGTCATGCCGTCGATGAGCGTGCGGCAGTTATTCGCGTAGCGGGCGCCGCGGGCGGCGAGGCCGCCCTCTTCGAGATACTGCGCGATCGCCGAATCGAACGCCGCCACGACATGTGTCGGCGGCGTGAAGCGCCACTGGGTGGTTTTCTGCATGTAGACCCACTGGTCATACAGGTCCATCGCCAGCGAGTGGCAGTTGCCCTCGCTGCGTTCGAGCGCGCCGCGGCGCAGAATCGCGAAGCCCATCCCGGGCGGTCCCTCGAGGCATTTCCCCGAGGCGGCCACGACCGCATCGAACGGCGTGGTGCGCGCGTCAATCTCGAGCGCGCCGAACGAACTCATCGCATCCACGATCAGGCCCTTGCCATGACGGGCGACGACCTGCGCAACCTCGTGCAGCGGGTTGAGGATGCCGGTGCTGGTCTCACAGTGCACCAGCGCCACGTGCGTGATCGACGGATCGGACGTGAGCGCGCGCTCGACGTCACCGGCGGCAACCTGCCTGTCCTGCGGGTAATCGATAGTCGTCAGCTTGCGGCCGAGCACCCGGCATATTCTGGCGATACGCTGGCAGTAAGCGCCGTTTTGCGGGACCAGCACGTGTCCGGTACGGGGTACCAGCGTGCCGATCGCGGCCTCGACCGAGAACGTGCCACTGCCCTGCATGGGTACGCACTCGTGCGTGCCAGTGCCGTGCACGATTTGCAAGAGACGTTCGCAGACACGCGCGGTGATTTTGTTGAAGTCGACATCCCAGGAGCCCCAATCGCGCAGCATGCTCTGCTTGGTGCGCAGCGAGGTCGTCAAGGGTCCGGGGGTCAGCAGATACGGTTCGGTAGTCATCGGATTGCCCCCAGGAGCGACGCTGCCTCGCCTGCGAGGACGCTGGCCTCGTCGACGCGAATCACTTCGACCGCGGCCCGGCTGCTCGGCGCGCCGATGCTGCCATCCATGCCAACACTCGCGAGGTTCGCCTCCGTGTCCACGTCGATGCCGGCCCACTCGAAGCCGCGCAGAATCCGGCGCCGAATCTCCGGGCAGTTTTCGCCAATGCCGCCGCCGAAAACGATCACATCGACCCCATCGAGTTCGCTCATATACGCCGCCACATAGTGCCGGGCACGTCGACAGAATATCTCGATCGCCAGCGCGGCGCTCGCGTCGCCACGATGCGCGAGCGCCAGCAGCTCGCGCATGTCGGCGCTGCGGCCGGAAAGGCCGAGAAGACCACTGTGGGTATTCAGCTCGCGGCGCATTTGCGCCGCGGACATGCCGGTGCGTTCCATGACGTAGAGAAGCGCGCCGGGATCGACGTCCCCCGAGCGCGTACCCATGACGAGACCTTCGAGTGGCGTGAGTCCCATGCTGGTCGCGATCGCGCGCTCACCGAGCGTCGCCGTCACTGAACAGCCGCGCCCGAGCTGCAGGCTGATGACCCGGATGGTGGGCCGGCCGGCGGGCACCCGCTCACGCGCCGCGCGGCAGAGGTAACGGTGCGCGGTGCCGTGAAACCCGTAGCGCCGTACGCCAAGAGCCTCATGCCAGTGGTTCGGTACCGCATACCGATAGGCTGCTTCCGGAAGCTGGGCGTAGTAGGCGGTGTCGAACACGCCGATCACGGGGCGGCCGGTGCCGAGCCGCGCTCGTACGGCCGCAACCACCGACAAGGCGGGCGGATTGTGCAGCGGAGCCAGCACGCCCAGCTCGGCAAGTGCCGCGAGCTGCGAGTCACCGAGCCGCGCTGTCGCCCGAAAGGTCTCACCGCCATGCACAATGCGATGCACGCTCGCGTCGAGTCCCGCGAGCAGGTCGCAACCGTGCACCGTTACCTGCGACAGCCACGCCAGCACGAAGTCAGCGGCCTCGGCGAGTGTTCGAATCGGCGCCGACGCGGGCGGCGCCGGCTCGTCGGTCTGCAGCGCGAGCTGCCCCGATCCGTCGGCCGTGTCCACGAAAGCGCCGGCCTTGAGACGGCGTGCAGGTCCTTCGCCAGGCACCTCCATCAGATCGAACTTGAGCGATGAGCTGCCGGCGTTGAAAACCAGTAGTTGCATCAGCCGGTGCCGCTCATCGCGCGACTTGCGCCTGCGTGCGCACCAGGCGGCGCAGCGCGTAGACGCCGAGCAGCACGACCACGCTAACCAGGCCGAAAGCCAGGGCAGCACGCTGCTCGGGAATGACGGACATCGCCGCCACAATCGCCAGCATCGCCACGATCACGAGACGCGTGAGCCACGGGTATCCCCACATGCGCATCCGCAGCCGTTCGGGCATCTCGTTCTCAAGACGCCGGCGTAGTCTGAGCTCGGCCACGGCGATCAGGACGTAGACGAAGATCGCGACGGTACCGTAGGAATTGACGAGAAACGCAAAGATCCTGTCGGGCGACAGGTAACTCATCGCCACCGTCACATAACCGAATGCGGTACTGGCGAGGATGGCGGCCACCGGCACGCCGCGAGCATCGAGCGTGGAGACTAGCGCGGGTGCGTCGCCCCGCCGGGCGAGCGCCATCAGCATTCGCGAAGAAGCGAACAGGCCGGAGTTCAACGCCGACAGCACGGCCGTCAGTATCACGAGACTCATCACGGTTGCCGCCGCCGGAATCCTCAGCACCTCCATGACGCTGACGTATGGCCGCGCCATACGTGTCGGATCGTTCCAGGGCACGATAGCGACCACGAGAAAGATTGAACCGATATAAAACACCAGCACCCGCCAGATCACCGACTGCGTCGTCTCCGCGACGGCCTTCTCGGGTTCCGCGGACTCGGCGGCAGCGATCGTGACGATCTCAGCACCGAAGTAGAATCCGGTCGCCGCGACCGCCCCCGTGAGTACCGGTACGATGCCATTGGGCATGAAACCGCCGTGCGCCGTAAGGTGCGACACGCCTCCCAGCGCTCCCGGCCACGCACCGAGCGCGAACAGTGCGCCAGCGCAAAGAAATGCAACAATCGCAGCGACCTTGATCGAGGCGAACCAGAACTCCGCTTCACCATAGGAGCGCACCGACAGCAGATTCACGATGGTGAACACAGCCATGAGTGCGAGCGTGAACTGCCAGGGCGCGATCATCGGCCACCACGTGCCGAGGATCTTTGCCCCCGCGACCGCTTCGAGGGCAACGACGATCACCCAGAAGTACCAGTACATCCAGCCGGTCAGAAAACCCGCCAGTTCTCCGAGCGCCAGGCGGTTGTACTCGTAGAATCCGCCGACCGCGGGGTAGGCGATCGCCATTTCGCCGAGCATGCGCATCACCAGCACAACCAGCGTACCCGTGAGGGCGAACGAGATTACGGCGGCCGGTCCCGCCGCACCAATGACCACCCCGCTGCCGACGAACAGGCCCGCGCCGATCACTCCGCCGAGCGCGATCATCTGCATGTGCCGCCGCCGCAGCGAGCGCCGCAGCCCGCTGGACGCTGGGCTTGGCATGGTCATCGGCGGGGGTGCGTCACATGAATTTCTGGTATTTCTCGAGGTGCCGGACCGGCCTGGACAGGGCGTCACGGCGGAATGGATCGCCGAGCTCCTGCGTCACCATCATCTCCAGCACCGTCGTCTTGCCGGCACTCTGGGCGGCGGCCGCCGCGCGCAGGGCAGGCGCGACGTCGGTCAGTCGCTCGACACTCACGCCATCGCAGCCAAAAGCGCGCGCCACCGCGGCCCAGCTGGGGTTTTCGAGATTGACCCCCTGGTAGCGCCTCGAATAGAAGTCGACGTGGTTCTTCTTTTCCGCGCCCCACTGTTCATTGTTGAAGACGATCACCGTCACCCCGATCCTCTCGCGGGCGCAGGTGAGCAGTTCGTTGAAGCTGATGCCCCACGCGCCGTCGCCAACGTAGGCGAACGCCGCACGCTCGGGTGCGGCGACCTTCGCGCCACAGATGACCGGAAATGCATAGCCGCAGTTGCCAAAGCTCATGGCGGCGAACATCGACCGCGGCCTGTCGAAACGCAGATAGGAGTTGGCGACCGAGCAGATATTGCCGATGTCCGTTGACACCATGGCGTCAGCGGGCAGGGCCTGCTCGAGTGCCCGCAGCAGCTGGCGCGGGTGCATGCGCTGGGTGTTGGCCGCTACCTCGAGCGAGTACGGATCGCGCTCGTGCGTCCATCCGGTGAGCTCCGCTTCCCAGGCGCTCTTTTCGGCAGCAATGCGTGACAGCCGCTCGGCGCGACTCCCCGAGCCTGCCAGCCGCCGGGCTTTGAGCCGTTCTATCAGCGCACCGGCGGCGGCACGTGCATCGCCATGAATCCCCACGGAGATCGGCTTGACGAGCCCGAGCATCCGCGGGTCGCTGTCAATCTGGATGATCTTCGCCTGCTTCGGCCAATAGTCGAGCCCGTGTTGCGGCAGCGTGCCGAACGGCCCGAGGCGCGTGCCGAGGGCGAGCACCACGTCTGCCTGCGCAATGAGCTTCATGGCAGCCTTCGAGCCCTGATAACCGAGGGGACCGACGGCCAGGGTGTGGCAGGCCGGGAACGAATCGTTGTGCAGGTAGCTGTTGCACACGGCCGCGCCGAGCAGCTCCGCAAGGCCGATCGCCTCGGCCATGGCGCCTGCCGTGATCACTCCGCCGCCGGCGACGATCACCGGGAAGCTCGCACCTGCCAGCATGTCGGCTGCGGCATCGAGCGCCGCCGAGTCACCCGGCCCGTGGTTAATGCGCATCGGCCTGGCGATGCTCGCCTCGATCTCGCCGTAGAAGAAGTCGCGCGGAATGTTGAGCTGGGCGGGTCCCATCTCGAGCATGGCGCGGTCAAAGCAGCGCGCGGCGATCTCGGCCATGCGGCGCGGATGGTTGACGTGCCCCTGGTACCTGGTGATCTTCGAAAAAATCGGCAGCTGCTCGGTTTCCTGGAAGCCGCCCAGCCCCATCGTCAGCGAGCCGGTTTCCGGTGTGATGAACACAACGGGCGAATGAGCCCAGTAAGCGGCCGCGACTCCGGTCACGAAGTTCGTGACTCCCGGTCCGTTTTGCGCAATGCACACACCGTGGCGGCCTGACGCGCGCGCGTACCCGTCGGCCATATGAATCGCACCCTGCTCGTGAGCTACCGGCACGAACTCGATGCCCGCGGCCGGGAAGATATCGAGCGCGTCCATGAACGCCGAACCGACGATCCCAAATACGTGCGTGACACCATTCGCGGCGAGCGTTTCAACGAGCGCCTCGGAGGGCCCCATCTTCTGCGGCTGGATCACCGGGTTGCTCCTGTTGCAGAGATTTCTTCAGACGAGATGGTTTGTCTCTTTGAGGCGAAGCATATTACAATACCCGGCAAACAGGGCAAGATACATTTCTTTGTGACGTCCGTTGTGTCCCGTTTACCGGAATGGATCACTTAACGACATGAGTAGCCGTGTGCTGTCGCTGTCGGCGGAGTCCGCAGAAATCGCCAGCGAAACCTCCGCCACGCTCAAGGCATTCGGCGTGCTCGAGGTGCTGGTGCGCGCGGGTCGCGCCGTCACCCTCTCGGAACTCATGCAGGCGACGGAGTTGCCGAAGCCAACGCTGCACCGGGCCCTGGCGTTGTTCGAGGAAGCGGGGTTTCTCGCCCGCGAGCCCGGCGGTCGCGCCTATATCATCGGTGAACGCCTGTCGCGCTTTGCCCTCGATGTTCTGCGCAATGATGGCGCCGCAGCCGAGCGCCGCACGATATTGCGGCGCGTGGTCAGTGAGATCACCGAAACCTGCAATCTCGCGGTGCTGAAGAAAGGCGCCCTCGTTTACCTTGACCGCGTCGAAGCGCCGTGGCCGCTGCGGTTGCATCTCCCGCAGGGCGGCGACTCGCTGCCCCCGCACTGTTGCGCGAGCGGCAAGCTGCTGTTGGCTCACCTGGCAGCCCCCGAGCGACAACGCCTGCTCGGGCTGATGCCGCTGCAGCGATTCACCGAGCGCACCATCACCGACCGCGCGGTGCTCGAGTCGGAGTTGGACAGAATCGTTAACGTCGGTTACGCCGTCGACAACGAGGAATACGTGCTCGGCGTTGCCTGCGTCGCGGTGCCGGTGCGCAACCGGCACGGGGACGCGATCGCCTCGATTGCGGTGCAGGGAGCGACTGCTCGGCTGCCCCTGATGCGCGCCATCGAGTTCGTGCCGCAACTGCGGGCGGCGGCGGCGCAGATCGGGGCTACTTTTGGCTGACAGCATCGACACCCTTAAGCGCACTTCGCTTGGCTCGCAGCTGCGGGATGCGCGGAGATCGACATGGGAATGACGCGCGAGAGTCTGGAACGCCATTGGATGCCCTTCACCAACAATCGCGAGTTCAAGCGTGAGCCACGCCTGTTCGACCGTGCGAGCGGCATGCACTATTGGACTCCGACGGGGCGCAAGATCCTTGATGGCAGCTCCGGCCTTTTCACTACGCCCGCTGGTCACTGCCGCGCCGAGATAGCGACTGCGGTCGCCAAGCAGCTGCAGACGCTCGACTTCACGCCGTCCTTCATGCGCGGTCATCCCGGCGCGTTCGCGCTGGCCGACGGCGTCGCCGCGCTCACTCCCAAGGGTCTCGATCACGTCTTCTTCTGCAACTCCGGCTCCGAGGCGGTCGACACGGCGATGAAGATCGCACTTGCCTATCACCTCGCCCGCAATGAGGGGCAGCGAAGCTATTTCGTGTCCCGCGAGCGCGCCTATCACGGCGTAAACATCGGCGGCACGGCGCTGAGCGGCATGGTGCGCAATCGCGAGGCATTTGGCGCATTGATGCCGGCTGTATTGCATCTGCGGCACACGCTGCTGCCGGAAAATCGTCTGACCCGCGGCATGGGTACGCGGGGAGTTGAACTCGCCGATGACCTGTTGCGATTCGTGAACCTGGTGGGTGACAAGCGCATCGCCGCGGTGTTCGTCGAACCCATTGCCGGGTCCACCGGGGTCATCGTGCCGCCGCGCGGCTACCTCGAGCGGCTGCGCGAGATCTGCGATCGCTACGGCATCCTGTTGGTGTTTGATGAGGTGATCTGCGGCTTTGGGCGCACCGGTGAGGCTTTTGCCGCGGCCACGTTCGGTGTGACACCCGACCTGATCACGATGGCGAAAGCGCTCACCAACGGCGCGCAGCCGATGGGGGCGGTCGCGGTGCACGACAGCATCTATCGCACCATCGTCGATGCCGCGCCGGACGGCGCACCGGAATTCTTCCACGGCTACACCTACTCGGCGCACCCCGCGGCTTGTGCGGCCGGGCTCGCAACACTCGAGATATACAAGAGCGAACAGCTGTTCGCCAGGGGCCGCGAACTGTCGGGGTACTTCCTGGACGCCATGTTCGCGTTGCAGGACCTGGCGGCGGTCAACGATGTGCGTGGTTTCGGCATGCTGGCGGGGATTGAAATCAAACCCGGCAAGGCGGCGGGCGTGCGCGGCAGCGAGCTGCAGGCGAAGCTGTTCGATCGAGGCCTGCACGTGAAGACCACCGGCGACGTGGCGATCATCGCTCCGGCATTCATCGCCAGCCGCGCCGATATCGACCTGATGGGCTCGATACTGCGCGACGCGATCGCGGAGTACTGATCCACTGCGGCGTCCTTCCACGGTTGTTGATCCAGGGACTCGAGGGGCCGGGGAGGGATTCGGTGCAGAGCATTCCGTCCCACGCACGCGTTGTGATCATCGGCGGCGGCATCGTCGGCTGCAGCGTTGCCTACCATCTGGCGAAGCGCGGCTGCAGCGACGTGCTGCTGCTCGAGCGCCGCCGGCTGACGTGCGGCACCACCTGGCATGCGGCGGGCCTGGTCGGGCAGCTGCGCGCGACCCAGAACCTGACCCGGCTAGCCCAGTACACCACGCAGCTCTACGAGGGACTCGAGCGTGAGACCGGCCAGGCGACCGGCTTCAAACAGGTGGGCTCCATCGCGGTCGCGGCGAGCGAGGCGCGCTTCGAAGAGCTGAAACGTGGCGCATCCATGGCGCGATGCTTCGGCCTCGAGGTACAGATCCTGTCGCCTGGCGCGGCCAGGGAACGCTGGCCGCTGCTGGCGACCGATGACCTGGTCGGGGCGGTGTTTCTGCCGAAGGACGGCCAGACGAACCCGGTCGACACCACCCAGGCACTCGCCAGGGGCGCGCGCAAGGCCGGGGTGCGCATCGCGGAGGACGTCAGGGTCACGGCGATTCGCAGCGCGCGCGGCCGCGTCACTGGCGTCGCGACCGAAGAGGGCGAGGTGCGCGCCGACGTCGTCGTGAACTGCGCCGGCATGTGGGCGCGCGAGGTCGGCGGTTGGGCGAACGTCAGCGTGCCGCTGCACGCGGCCGAGCACTTCTACATCGTGACGCAGCCCATTGCAGGCCTGGCATCCGGGCTGCCGATCCTGCGCGACGCCGATGCCTGCTCGTACTTCAAGGAGGACACCGGCAAGCTGCTGGTGGGATGGTTCGAGCCACGGGCGAAGCCCTGGGGCGAGGGTGGCATCCCCGAGACCTTCGCCTTCGATCAGTTGCCCGCGGACCTCGGGCACATCGAGCCGCTGTTTGCGGCTGCCATGCGCCGCGTGCCCGTTCTCGAGTCAGCCGGGGTGCAGGTGTTTTTCAACGGGCCGGAGAGCTTCACGCCCGACGACCGATATCTGCTCGGCGAGGCCCCGGAGCTGCGCGGCATGTACGTCGCGGCTGGCTTCAATTCGATCGGCATCCAGTCCGCCGGTGGGGCGGGCAAGGTACTGGCAGACTGGATCATCGACGGACATCCGCCGTTTGACCTGTGGGACGTCGATATTCGCCGCTGTGCACCGTTCCAGCGCAACAGGCGCTACCTGCGCGACCGCACCGTTGAGACGCTCGGACTGCTGTACGCAATGCATTGGCCCTTCCGGCAGGCCGAGACCTCGCGCGGGGTACGCAAGTCGGCGCTGCACGACCGGCTCGCGGCCGCCGGGGCGTGCTTCGGCGAGGTAGCGGGTTTTGAGCGCGCCAACTGGTTCGCGGCTGCCGGTGCCGAGCCGCGCTACGAGTACAGTTATGGCCGCCAGAACTGGTTCGAGCGCTCCGCCGATGAGCACCGTGCGGTCCGTGAACAGGTCGGGCTGTTCGACCAGTCCTCGTTCGCCAAGTTCGTGCTGCAGGGTCGCGATGCCGCGACGGTGCTCGGTCGGATCTGCGCCAATGACGTTGACGTGCCGCCCGGCAAGGTCGTCTATACGCAGTGGCTCAACGAGCGTGGCGGCATTGAGGCGGACCTCACGGTAACGCGTGAGGCCGAGGATGCCTACCTGATCGTCAGCTCATGCGCGACGCAGACGCGCGATTTCAGCTGGCTGTGCCGCAGCATTCCCAACGAGGCGCGCGCGGTCGCGCTCGATGTGTCCTCTGCGTATGCGGTGCTCGGTCTCATGGGGCCGCGCAGCCGCGAGCTGCTCGCGACGCTCACCGACGCGGACCTGTCCACAGCGGCGTTTCCTTTCGCCACCTCCCGGATCATCGATCTCGGATACGCGCGCGTACGGGCCAGCCGGATCACTTACGTGGGGGAACTGGGATACGAGCTGTACATCCCCACGGAGTTTGCGCAGTCCGTGTACGACGTGATCGTCAGCGCCGGCGCAGCCTTTGGCTTGCGCCTCGCGGGCTACCATGCCCTGAACAGCCTGCGCATGGAGAAGGCTTACCGGCACTGGGGCCACGACATCGGCGACGAGGACACGCCGCTTGAGGCGGGCCTGCAGTTTGCCATCGCCTGGAACAAGCCCGGCGGCTTCGTCGGACTCGAGCCGCTCATGTGCCAGCGCGAGGCCGGCGTCCGGCGCCGACTCGTGGCGATCGCCCTCGAGCGCGCAGATCGGCTGCTGTATCACAACGAGCCGATCTGGCGGAACGGTGAACTCGTCGGACGGATCTCCTCCGGGATGTTCGGCCATACTCTCGGTGCTGCCCTGGGTCTCGGCTACGTCGCCAACAGCGGCGTGCCGGTCAGCGCCGAGTGGATCGCCGCGGGGCAATACGACGTGGAGGTCGCTGCGGAGCGCGTTCCCGCCCGGGTCTCGTTGCGGCCTTTCTATGACCCGGCGAGCGCGCGGGTGAAGTGTTGAATCAGGCGTGCCGGTCGGCGCTTGCGCCTCCGGCGCGCAGCCCGACGCAGCAGCGTGCACGTCCATGAAAAGCCACGCACGAGTCGTCGTCATCGGTGGCGGAGCGGTCGGCTGCAGCGCGCTGTACCACCTCGCCCGGCTCGGCTGGACCGATGCGGTGCTGCTCGAGCGGGACGAGCTGACGGCAGGCTCTACCTGGCACGCGGCCGGAAATTGCCCCAACTTCTCGACCTCCTGGAACATCCTCAAGCTGCAGCGGTATTCGACTGCGCTGTACGAGAGGCTCGCGCAGGAGGTCGGCTACGACATCAACTATCATCTCACCGGCAGCATCCGCCTGGCGCACACCGCAGACCGGGTCGATGAGTTTCGCCATGTCGCATCACAAGCGCGCGCCCAACACCTCGACTTCGAGCTCCTCTCGCCGTCGCAGATCAAGGCACGACACCCGTTCCTCGAGCTCGACGGAATCCGCCTGGGTCTCTGGGACCCCAAGGATGGCGACATCGACCCGGCGCAGTTGACGCAGGCGCTCGCCAAGGGCGCCCGCGATCTCGGCGCCACCGTCTACCGGCATACTCGCGTGACTGCCATCCGCGAGCTGTCCGCAGGCGGTTGGCGAATCGAGACCCCGGCAGGATCGATCGAGACCGAGTACGTGATCAATGCGGCAGGCTATCGCGGCGGCGAGGTGGCCGCGATGATCGGCGAGTACCTGCCGATCGTGCCGCTGTCGCACCAGTACCTGATCACGGATGACATCCCCGCGCTGGTCGCGCGCGGTCCGGCGCGCCTGCCACTCGTGCGCGACCCCGACGTCAGCTACTACCTGCGCCAGGAGCGGCATGGCCTGCTTCTCGGGCCTTATGAATCGCACGGCAGGGCTCACTGGCTCGAGGGCCTGCCGAGCGAATTCGCACACCAGCTATTCGCGGACGATCTTGGGCGCATAGAGACCTACATCGAGGCGGCTTGCGCACGCGTGCCGATTCTCGGATCGGTGGGTGTCAAGCGGGTCATCAACGGCCCGATCCCGTATGCGCCGGACGGCAATCCGCTGATAGGTCCGGCCGCGGGTGTGCGCAACTTCTTCCACTGCTGTGGGTTCACTTTCGGGATAGCGCAAGCCGGCGGTGCCGGCCGGGTCATCGCGGAATGGGTGGTAAACGGCGAGCCGGACTGGGACGTCTGGCCACTCGATTGCCGCCGTTACCTGCCGTTCGCCAACAGGACCTACGTGCTGGCCAAGGCGCTGGAGACGTATCAGAACGAATACGGTGTCGGTTACCCACAGGAAGAGCGCCCGGCAGGCCGTCCGGCGAAAACCTCTCCCCTGTACGATCGCCTGCGGGCGATTGGGGCGGTGTTCGGTGCGCGCGGCGGCTGGGAGCGCGCGCTGTACTACGCCAGGCCGGACGACCCGGCCGGCCCCGAGTGCTCGTTCCGCCGGCCGCAGTGGCATCGCGCCGTCGCCCGCGAGTGCACGGCGGTGGCGAACGGCGTGGCGGCGCTGGATCTGCCGGGCTTTGCGAAGTTCGAGATCGAGGGCGCGGGGGCTGCCGCCTGGCTTGATCACATGATTGCAGGCCAGCTGCCACGCAAGGGACGCACGGCGCTCAACTATTTCTGCTCGCCGCGCGGCGGCATCGTGACCGAGATGACCGTGTCGTGTCTGCCGGACGGGCGTTTCTGGTTGATCTCCGCCGCTGCCGGCGAGCGTCACGACGAAGCTTGGCTCCATGGCCACCTGTCCCAGCGCCATGGTCCAGTCAGCATCGCCAACGTCACGGCCCGCTACGGCTCGCTCATCGTGGTAGGACCACGGTCGCGCGAGTTGTTGGCCCGAGTGACCGATACGGATCTGTCAAATGCCGCCTTTCCGTGGCTCGCGGTGCGCACAATTCCCATCGCATACACGGTAGCTCTCGCCATGCGGGTCAACTATGTGGGTGAGCTCGGCTGGGAACTGCACCTGCCGAGCGAGCATCTTCCTGCCGTGCACGAACGGTTGGTCGCGGCCGGCCGCGAATTCGCGCTCGCGCACTTCGGGCTCTATGCGATGGAGAGCCTGCGGCTCGAGAAGTGCTACCGCAGCTGGAAGGCCGACCTGACAACCGAGTACACCCCCTTCATGGCTTCGCTCGAGCGCTTTGTGCGCCTCGACAAGACGGCTGACTTCATTGGTCGCCAGGCGCTGCGCACGACGGCGGCCGCGGGTTCAAAGGAGCGCTTCGTGCCGCTGCTCGTCGATGCCAAAGACGCCGACGCGGCGGCGGTATCCATTGTGTATCGTGGCACCGAGGCGGTTGGACTCATCACCTCCGGCGGCTATGGTTACCGATTGAACCGCAGCATCGCGCTCGCCTACGTGCGCACGGATCTCACCGTGCCAGGCACGGAGCTCGAGGTGGAAATTCTGGGCGAGCGCTGCCGGGCGGTCGTCGCGCGCGAGCCGCTCTACGATCCGGACAACCTCCGCCTGCGGGCTTGAGTGGAGCTCATTCGTTGTCCGGCCCGAGCACGCGCGCCACACCGCGGCCGCGCGGGTCAGCCGCCGCGGTAGCGCCGGAATCCCCGACGACAATTGCCTGGATGTCCCCGTTCCAGCCCTGGGTCACGAACGTGTAGCCGCGCGTGCTCAACGCGGCGCGCACCGCCGGGTCGAGCGTCGCGTAAGGCTCCTCGAAAAGGGTATCGGGCGGCAGGAGCTGGTGGTGAATGCGCGGCGCTGCCACGGCAGCCTCGAGTGGCAGGTGGAAATCGTGCCAGTTGGTCAGCACCTGGAATATCGACGTCGCGATGCGCGAGCCGCCGGGTGTGCCGATTACGACCGCTACCCGGCCGTGCTCGGTCAGGATGGTCGGGGTCATGGTTGACAGCGGCCGCTTGCCGGGCGCGATCGCGTTGGCGTCACTGCCGACGACGCCGTAGATGTTCGGTGCGCCGGGCTTCGCGGAGAAATCGTCCATCTCGTTGTTCAGCAGAAACCCCGCGCCGCTGACGACCTGTCCGGAACCGAAGTCGTCGTTCAGCGTGTAGGTGTTCGACACTGCGTTACCCCAGCGGTCGACGATCGAGAAGTGCGTGGTGTTGTGGTGCTCGCCAAGCCCGGGCTGTACCGCATTGGTCGGTGTCGGACGCCCGGTGCTGACCTCGCCCGCGCGCCGCGCGAGGTAGCCGGGGTCGAGGAGCTGCGCCACCGGGGCCGGGTAGAAGTCGGGGTCGCCAAAGTAGGCGGCGCGGTCCGCGAACACGCGCTTCTCGATCTCGGCCAGCAGGTGCACGTACTGCGCGGAGTTGAACGCCACGCCCGCGAACGCCGCGGCGAGGTCCGCCTTCATCGCCAGCATCGACAGCAGTGCGATGCCGCCGGAGCTCGGCAGCGGCGCGGTGATGACGCGGTAGCCCGCCCAGTCGTCGGCGAGCGGCTCGCGCCACACGGCACGATAAGCCGCCAGGTCAGCGCGCGAGACATGGCCGTGGCTGCGCGCCATCTCGGCAACGATGAGCTGCGCGGTACGCCCGGCGTAGAAGCCGCGCGGACCCGCGGCGGCGATCCGCCGCAGCGTCGATTCGAGCTCGGGCTGGCGGAACGTCGCATCAGTCGCGAGTGCGCCGAAGTAAGTGAGGAAGTTAGTGCGCCCGTGGAGTACCGCGGCGAAATGGTCGCGCCTCGCGGTCAGCAGGCGATCGACGCGAAACCCGTCATGTGCATAGCGCAGCGCGGGCGCGAGATCGGCGCGCCAGGTGAGCCGGCCGAAGCGCCGATGCAGCTGCCACAGGCCCGCCACCGTGCCCGGGACGCCGGCGGCGCCAGCGCCGATCGTAGTCGCGTCGGGCACGACCTCGCCGCTCGCATCGAGGTACGTGCCGGCGGTAGCGCTCCCCGGGGCGCACTCGCGGTAGTCGAGGAAGTAGGCCTTGCCATCGACGAGCACGGTGGCGAACCCGCCGCCGCCGAGGTTGCCTGCCTCCGGATAGGTCACCGCGAGCGTGAAAGCGACCGCGACCGCGGCGTCGACCGCGTTGCCGCCGGCGGCGAGGATCTCGGCCGCAGTGTCGGCGCCGTACCGGTCGGGCGCGGCCACCGCGGCGGGTGTTGAGGGGGAGGGTAGGGGCGCGGTGTGGGCCGCCGCGGTCCCGGCCAGAACGACGAGGCCGGCGGCCGCCAGCGCGCGCGCCTTGCGCCACCAGGCCAGTGTCACGATTCTCACCCCACGACCCCGCTGCCCAGTCCCCGGTGGGGAGCCTAGCCGGTCTCGCGGCGCGCTGCGCGCCCGGCACGCGCATGAGCTCGGCCGGGGGCGGATGCCGCGGCGCGAGGGGCTCGCCGCGCCTGCCGCTGCGAATGGCTTCGGGTTGGAATCGAATCAGTCTGCAAGCTGCTGATTCGGCAGTCGTTTGATCGATCGCTGCGCAAAGTTACCGGGCTAAGCGCGCTAGGCAACCGACAAGCCGGCCCTTCGACGCGTAGCTTCGACCCTCCGGTGTGACGGTTAGCTGCATAGAGAGAGGGCCCCGTCGGCACAGCCCTCTACTTGCTAACCAACTGAGTAACCCAACATGGATTCCCAAACAACTCGCAAGATCATCGTCGCCAGCGGTATGGCCGTTGTCGTCGGCGTCAGCGTCGTCGCGTTCGCGCTGAGTTCTCACCACAGCACCTCGGCCCCTCAGGTCTCCGCAGCCGCGGACAGCCTCGCTCCGACCCCCGCCGCCCCCGCCGGGGCTGCTCAGACCCCCGCCGCCCCCGACGCGGTCGCTCAGACCCCCGCCGCTCCCGCCGCGGTCGCTCAGACCCCCGCCGCTCCCGCCGCGGTCGCTCCGATCCCGGACGCCCCTGCGGTCGCTCAGCCCAAGGCGGCTCATCCCCGGCATCTGGCGAAGGCGCCCACTAGCGCTGACACCCCCGTCAAGCCTGCTGAGCCTGCTGTCGAGAAACCCGCCGCCGAGACTCCCGCCACAAGCGTGGAAGTGACGCCGCCGCCGGCCGCCAGCGGCACGACCACTGATGCACAGGGAGGTTCACCGGGAGGTTCAGCGAGCATCGAGCCGCCTGCCGCTCCGGACGCCGGATCACCGCCGCCGAAGTGACATCCGAGTTCGCGGCCGACAGCATCCGCGAGGACGTCGACATCCTGTGAACACGACACAGGGTGTCGTCGTGCCGACCGGGCCGCGAAGACCGGCCGTGGAGTCCGCTGACAGTCCGGCGCCACCGCGACGTGCGCGCCAGGCGACAACAGGAGCGATAGCCGTGTGACGAAAACCGGAAGGGCGTTCCCCTTCCAGCAGTCGTGTTCACCGCACCTCGCGGAAATTGTCCGCAACCCCGGCGTCCCATTCATGGGTGCACGAGCGATCGACCGCGAGCTTCCATCGAGCCCAGCCGTTACCGCACCCTTTTCGATGTGCTTCCCTGCCCGAACGCGCAAGGGTCTTGACGTCAGTCAATTCTGTTTGTGCTGACACGGGTGCCGCCGTCGTACATGTGGCTCTCCGCTAATAACGTCCGAAACGACACCAGAGCATGCGGAGGACTAACGCGTCGGGGCGCTACCGCACACATCATTTCAAGGCACACCAGCGCGTGCCTTTTTTGGAGGGGGTGCGATAGCGAACAGAGAATTACGGCGGCGAGCGCGACAATCCAGGCTGTTCACATAAAGGAAAAGTCATGAAAGTAGCATTTGCAACAACCTGCCTGGTCTTCGGCACGTTACTCGGGTCCGCTGTGGCCTGGGCCGGCGAAGATTCGGATGCGGACCGTTCACACCCCGTGGCATTCGTGAAGGATTCCGCCATCACAACGGCGATCAAGGCCAAGCTCGCTGCGGAGCATGTAACCAGCATGGCGCGCATTCACGTCGACACGGATAGGGATGGAGTCGTGTGGCTGAGCGGCAGCGCAGGAACGCAGGAAGCGGCGGACAAGGCCGAGTCCATTGCGCGCGAGACGGAACACGTAAAGACGGTTCACAGCAACGTTAAGATCGAGAAGGACCGCTGAGTTCCCGTTTGGACCGATGCGTCGGTCCCAAGCGCACCACGCGTTCGGGCGTGGTGCGCCTAGTTTGCTATTGTGTGCGGTAACGGCTTGCCAGCGACCAGCGAAACTCGGGCCTGCTCTACCTCGTCCTCAGTAGAGTCGCCAGGCCCACCAGCAGCCGAATGATCAGCGCAGGTTGCTGAGTCAGAAAGCGCATCGTCCGGCTGCGGGGGTAGCTGGCGTTCATTCCGGATTCTTGCGCAAGCTGCTGGGCGATCACCTGGCGCTGTGCCTGCAATCGCCGGCGCAGACTTTCGCGCTGCTCGACGAGAGAAGTGTCGGTGATTGAGGTCATAGCTTGCTCCTGAGCAGGGCTAGATCCGCAGCAAGCTCTACGCGTGTTGCCGCAAAGCTCTGTCCACCCAGCGCCGACAAGGCGGCAAAGCGACGCCACGCGAAGCCGGTTCCGAGTCCGTAGAGAGCAACCAGCAGCGCAGCTGCGGGGATTCGGTATACCGACTCCCAGCACAACGCCAGCGCCAGGGCTCCGAGAGAAAGCATGACGCACAGGAGGCAGGCAAAGCCCAGCATCGCACCGACGAGCATCTTCAACAGGCGGTTCTTCTCCTCCCCCCATTCAACCCGAGCAAGTTGCCCATGCAAACCGACCTGATCGAACAGGGCTCCGCCGGCTGAACGTAGCGTGCGAATTGCGCTCAGCGCATTGATCGCGGTGGAGTCCGGCGTCATCGTCGGCAACACCTCACGGTCCGCGGCGACCAAGAAGGAAGCCGATGAGCAGTCCGACCGCCGCGCTCACACCTACTGTCTGCCATGGCTGCTCGCGCACATAGTCATCAGCAACCCTGACCGTGTTGCGGGCTCGATCGGAGATCGTTCCAGGCATCTCTTCAACGAATGCTCTTGCGGCGGCGACGCGGGCAGAAAGGTTGGCCTTGGCGCGCGCCAAGTCGTCGCCGGTTAGCGAGGTGCCTGCTTTGATCAAGTCTTCCATGTCCGCGACGAAATTTTGAAACTCCCGGGCAACGCCTGACGGCGCCGCATGGGCCGCCGGGTTCTGGGTGGACGTGGCTCCAGCGCTGTGCCCGTTGGAGGCTGGCTCTGTGATCAGAGTTTCGGTTTGCATAGGTTAGCTCCTGCCCCGGTCGGGATTACCTGGGTCACCTGGTAACCCTACGCCTTGCGACAATGGTGTCTGTTCGATCGCACGCTTACCAGCCGAGGACCTTTCCGCGAAATAGCCAACCCCAGGGGGACTTTCCCTTGTCGCGGCCTGGCGACGCCTTGGTGCGCTACCTAGACTGCGTATCGCTTGATTTGAGGTGCACAGGGAACCTGCCGGGGCTATGTGCGCTACCGCACGGACTAGCTCACGTTGGCCCGGTAAAGGTTGACGCCTGAATCCAGACTCCCTCATGAACATCCTCGCCTCCCGAGTGACTGTTCGACGGATTCAGCTTGGGCCGCCGGCGAGGTTATCCGCGCCGGCGGCCCATTTTCATGGCGTCGCTGCGCGCCGCCTCACCGCACGCGCATCGCCAATACGGAAGCGGGCGATCCGTCGACATCGGCGGCGAGCAGCGCGCGTAGATTGCGGCCGTGTCAGATCACCCCGCCAGCGTCAGAAAGGTCGAATACTGTTCCTGGTCGATCGCGACGTAAGGCAGGAACGTCACGGGAGCGGAAGCGACGCTCGTCTCCCAATGGCGCCGCGCCACTTGCCGGGTGGCCAGGAGCTCGGTGCGCCGCGGCCGCTCGTTGCCCGCGCCGTTCGCAAACAGGACCAACGGACCGCACAGCAACGCTACCGTGTCTGGATGCTGCCGATCGACGGATTCCAGCCGCAGGCGGCGCGGCAACTCGAGCTCCAGGCGGTCGCCATCGCGCCAGCGGCGGGCAACAGCGGCGAAGCTTCCGGGCTCGGTCGCGCCGCTCCACAGCTGTCCGTTGACTTCGATGCGAGCGCCGCTTGCCCAGCCGGGGATCCGCAGGCAGAGCGTGAACTCCTGCGGCTGCGACGCGCCGATTCGCATCGACACCGTATCTTCGAAAGGATACTCACCGCTCTGCTGCAGTGAGCAAGGTACTGCCCCCTGACTCCAGCGGACCCTTGATGGCACGTACAAGTTGACATAGACGGCGAGCGGCTCACGGAAGTAGGCGTTGATACCGTAATCGACCGCGACCTGCGGCAAGGTACCCGAGCAGCAGGGAAACCTGTGGTTCGAATACACTTTTCTGCCCGCGAAATTATAGTCCGCGTAGTAGAAGGCACGCCCGTCGGAACACATGGGTTTCGCGCCCAGCACGGTGTTGTACATCACGCGCTCCATGCTGTCTCCATAGCGGGCATCGCGCGTCACACGCAGCAGGTAGCGCGTCAGCTTGAAGTGCGCGTACGAGCCGCAGGCGGTCTCGAAACTGTTGTGCGTGGAGGCGAGGCTCGCGTAGAGCTCACCGCCGTCGGGCGCCACCAGCTTCTCGTCGGGACCCCAGCCGCCGGTCGGGTAACTCTGCGCCGACAGCATTTCGAACGCGTTGCTGGCGGCGCGCAAATGCTTGTCGCTGCCGAGCGTGAGGTAAGCCTGCATCGCGGAGCTAAGCGAGTTGACGTAGCTGTAGGCATGCTTCGTGGCGAGCACGTTCTCGCCGCGCGCCAGGGGATCGAACCAGGTCGCATCGTCCAGATAGCGCAGCGCCAGATCGCGGTAGCGGCGCCCCGCGCCGCGCCGATAAGCGAGAAACAGATTCTCGGGATTCGTATACGACTCGTCCCATCGATACGATTGATCCTTGCCGGGCCGCCACGCGAGTTCACGATCGATCGCCGCGACCGGCAGATGCGGCACGGCTGCCCGGGTGGTGCGATCCAACAGTGCAAAGGCGTCCGGATCGCCGGCGAACTGGTGCGAATCGATGAGTCCCAGGAGTAATTTGTCGTAGCAGTATGCCGGGAAGCGGTTGTTGTCGTAGAACTCCTCGCCGATGGTGCGCGCATACAGCCGATTGAGGCGCAGCACTTTCGCGCGCACCGGCTGCGATCCGGTAATCGCGTAGTAGCGGGCCAGGGCCGAAACCCACTGTCCGAAGGTAGCGCCGGGGGCGAATCCCGCATCATCCGTGTGCCAGTTGAAATTCGGATCGTAGTTGTACCAGCCGCCCAGATCGTCGCCCGGCGCAGGCTGCCCCACCATCTGTCGAAACGGCTTGAGGAGGCTGTCTTCGCTCAGATTCATGAGCACGTCGTGCGTGTTCTGCAGCTGTGCCTGGTGCAGGGCGCTGTCGACGGTGACGTCGCCGTAGCCGAACTCCGTGAGCGCGGGCACCGCGGCGCCGCGGATGGCGGCACCGAGGAGCGGCGAGTATCCCGCGACGACGGCTCCGGCAGCCGCCGACAGCCTGGCGAAGTCGCGGCGCGAGAACTTCATGCGGGTCATGAGCGCCGCAGATGGTACACCCGACAGCCGGTCATCCTCGTCCCGGCCGAGGCCTGCAACATCGCAGGCGCGATGCGCTCGTCAGCGTCATGTATAGTTTCCAGATCATGCGATCTGCCTCGGCCAGTGTCATTGCCTGGTGGTTGCTGGGGGCAGTCACGGCTGCCGTGGCGCAGCCGGCGGAACCGCGGCTCGACTTCGAGGTTCGGGAAGGTCTTAACATCAACCGCTTCGTGCGCGAAGGCAACGTCGCGGCGCATTTGGTGCTTCGTTCCGGAACCGACCCGCGCATCCTGATCGCTTTTCCCGCCGGCAACAGCGGAGTGGGTCTGTGGTTTGACCACCACTCTGGCAGGGCGAGCTGGACGCTTCGCGGTCGGCCACGGGCTATCCACGACTCCGACGGCAGCGGCCGCGTCTTGTACGGCATCTCGGCGGACGCCACCGTCGAGGGCCAGGATCTGCAAATCCGCCAGGCTGTGCTCTCCAGTATTCGTGTCCTGCGCGATTATCAGTTGCTCGGGACCGTGCCGTCCGCCGTTGCAGCGGCGCCGACCGTGCACGGGCGTACGCTCAGCTGGTCCCGCGACCGGCTCGACGGGGCAGCGGGTTATCGGCTGGTGCTCGAAGTCACCCATGGACAGCTGCACGATGGGCATATCCGCGCGGGCCCCGACGGCAAGATCGGTTTGCGGATCACGGGCCTCACGGGCGAGACACCCCTGACTCCGCTCGTCGAGCGCGAGTTGTTGCACGACTCGGCCGGGTCCGACGCCGCGGCTCGCGACACGCTGACATTTCTGGCCTACCGTGAAAAGCTGCTCGCCGGCTCGTGGCGCTTCGACACTTATTTCGGACGGGATACCCTGCTGGCCGTGCGCCTGCTGATGCCCGTTCTCAGCGCGACGGCAGTCGAGGCCGGACTCTCGTCGGTGCTCGAGCGGCTGTCAGTGCAAGGGGAGGTTGCGCACGAGGAGGACATCGGCGAGCGCGCGGTGCTGGATCACCTGGGAAGCGATGGTTCCCGCTCCGCGGCTCCGGTATTCGACTACAAGATGATCGACGGCGACTTTCTGCTCGCCCCGGTGGCGAGCGCCTGGCTGGTGCACGATGAGCGCGCGCGGGGGCGGGCCGCCGCGTTCCTGGCCGCGGCCGCCGGGGACCTAAGCGAGCGCCGCGGTACCTGCGGCGCAGCGTTGGTCGATAACCTCCGGTTCGTGTTGCAGAGCGCGTCGGCGTTCGCCGCAGACCCGAACACGGCGCATCTCATCGGGCTGAAGCCCGGGTTCTCGGTGGGCGAATGGCGCGACAGCGAGGACGGCATCGGGCGGGGCCGATATCCCTACGACGTCAACGCGGTGCTCGTCCCGGCGGCGCTCGAAGCCGCGGCGCAGCTCAATGACAGTGGTCTGCTGTCACCGTATCTGGGTGCAGGTGATCGTGCGCTGTTCGGGCGCGCGTCGCAGATGGCGAGGACCTGGCGCGCGAAGGCGCCGCACTTGTTCGAAGTTGCCATACCTCGCAAGGCGGCCGGCAGCGCCATCGAGACCTATGCCGCCTCACTGGCCATTGCGGCGCAGCCAGGCCTCGCAGCGTTGGGCCCTGACGATTTGCGCTTTCACGCGATCGCGCTCGATGCGTCGGGAATGCCGATCCCGGTCATGCATTCGGATGAGGGTTTTGCGCTGTTATTCGAAGAACTGGATGCGGAACGTGTCGACCGGGCCGTCAGCGTGCTGATGCGCCCATTTCCCGCCGGCCTGATGACCGACGCCGGTATGCTGGTCGCCAATCCCGCATTCTGCGCGCCGTCGTTGCAGGCGCGATTCACCCGCAACGCCTACCACGGGACTGTCGTATGGTCGTGGCAGCAAGCCCTGTTCGCCGCGGGGCTGGAGCGGCAACTGCAGCGCCGAGATCTTCCGCCTGCGGTGCGCACTCACCTCGTCGGGGCGCAGCAGGTTCTGTGGTCGGCCATCAACGCGACCCGCTCCATGAACAATTCCGAATTGTGGTCGTGGTCGTTCAACGCGGGCCACTATCGGGTGGCGCCATTCGGGGCCACTGCCGCGGATGCAGACGAGTCCAACGCGGCGCAGCTGTGGAGCACGGTGTACCTGGCCGTGAAGCCATCGCGCTGAACGCATCCTCCGATGCGCAGGTCGGGGTGTTGCGGGCAGACTCCGCGTCCTGGCAGTTGCAAGAGAGGTAGTTCGAGCCATGAGTCACATCTCCGCGCGCACTGTGCTGTACGCGCTTTTCCTGGTTGCCGTCGCGAGCGCCCGGGGCGAGACTGATGCGAGCTTCCGCTTGAGTGCCGGGCTCGAGGATCTGCCCGGATATTTTCCGGCTTATCTCGCCAACGGTTACATCTCGACCCTGAGTGCGCCGCGGGGCACCGAGGCCACGCGGGCCTACGTGGTCGCGCTCATGGACTACGCTGCGGGAGATATCTCGCGCCCGGCGGCCGTTCCCGGGTGGACCGAGATCGACTTCAGCGCGGGTCCGGCCGGACCCG